>Ga0164243_10000254_pt1 | contig 114991 bp, 106 predicted proteins | sample OricompcompostOP_FD_108781 | JGI IMG/M metagenome (GOLD analysis project Ga0164243, IMG submission 108781) | Organic Plus compost microbial communities from Emeryville, California, USA - Original compost - Organic plus compost (OP) | ecosystem: Engineered > Solid waste > Mixed feedstock >...
CAGCGAGGCGAGATGATCACCTGTAGGGGCCGGAAGCCCCGAAAGAACGCCGAAGGCCACGCACATGCGGAGCCACTGCTTTATACATTTGAGAGGTTTCGCATGTGCGTGGACTCTCCGATCCTGGACATGGCGAAAAGAAAGATGCCGGATCGCGCGCAGATCGTTCACCAAATGAAGACGAACTGTCCATTACCGTTCATCTTCCGGATACGAAAGAAAACGGGCAGATAAGCGCTCATGAAATTCAACCGCCTGTCGAGTACAAGCGCAGGCACCGCTCCGGAGATTGAAGATGTCTTCCACCGCCACGAACTCCCTGCTCCTCCTCGGCCGCATTCTGCTGTCCGGCATGTTCATCATGTCCGGTTTCCAGAAGCTGGTCGATCCCGCTTCGACGGCCGGCATGATCACCGGCGCCGGCCTTCCGGCCGCCACCGGGCTTGCCTATCTCGCCGGCCTCTTCGAGCTGATTGCCGGCCTTGCCGTGCTCACCGGCTTCCAGACCCGCATCGCGGCGATCCTGCTCGCGCTCTTCGCGGCCTTCACCGCGTTCGTCTTCCATTCCGGCGCGATCAGTATTCCGGGCTTTCCGGATGCGGCCAACAACCTGCTGACCGTCTTCAACCAGCTCAACTTCATGAAGAACCTGACGATCGCCGGCGGCTTCCTGGCTCTCGCTGCCGTAGGCGCCGGCGCCTATTCGATCGACGCCCGCCGCGGTTCGGTCGCAATTAATACCTAAGCTTTGAGAATTCCCTGCCCAAGACTGCCCGCCGGACGAGAAGTCCGGCGGGTTCTTTTTATATCCGGTCAGTCCTTTTCACGGGCCGGCAGTTCGGCAATGTCCGCAAGCCAGGGCGCTGCCGACCGGCACCAGACCTGCCGCTGCGGCTTCACCTCCGCGCGCTGATCGATGCTGCCCCAGCGGATGCCCCAGATCTTCGAGGCCTCCCCCTCGCCGTTGACGAAGAGCTGCGAGCCGCATTCGGGGCAGAAATATTGCTGGCGGACGCGTCCGCTGTCGGCCACGCGCTTGTACATTTTCGGCCGGCCGCCCGTCAGCTTCAGGTCGCTCTCCGATACGACGGCCGTCACGCGGAAGGGCGAGCCGGTCAGCCGCTGGCAATCGACGCAGTGACAGATGGCGACGCGCTGGGTATCGAGCTCGGCTTCATAGGTCACATGACCGCAATGGCATCCGCCGGTAATATGCATCAGTTCTTCCTCCCAAATAACCCTACAAAGCGGCGCGGACCGCCTCCACGATCTGCGCGACGCGCGGGTCTTCCTCATGTCCCGGCTTGCGGGCCCGGACCAGGCAGGCCTCGGATTTCAGGATCACCCCGTCCGACAGGATCTTCAGGTGGTTCGCCCGAAGCGTCGAGCCGGTCGAGGTGATGTCGACGATGATATCCGCCTGGCCGGCTGCCGGTGCCCCTTCCGTAGCGCCGAGGCTCTCGACGATACGGTAAAGCTGAATGCCGTGCTGGCTGGAGAAGAACTGCTGGGTGAGCCGCCAGTACTTGGTGGCGATCTGCAAGCGCCGGCCGTGACGGGCGCGGAAATCGGCCGCCACGTCGCCGAGATCGGCCATCGTCTCGACGTCGAGCCAGATTTCCGGCACCGCGACCACGACATCGGCCTGGCCGAAGCCCAACCTTGCGCAGAATTCCACCTTCTGGTCGGCGCCCGCCATATCCTCACGGACAAGGTCCTCGCCGGTGACGCCGAAATCGACCGCACCGCCCGCGAGTTCACGGGCAATCTCGGAAGCCGAGAGATAGGCGATCTCGACGCCTTCGATACCCTCGATGCGGCCGCGATAGGAACGGTCGTTGCCGACGGCGGAAATGGCGAGCCCGGCGCGCTCGAAGATCGCGGCGGTGTCGTCCTTGATGCGTCCCTTGGACGGCAGGGCAATGGTTATCGTGCTCATGATTTGGCCCTCGCGGCCTCGATTCGATCGAGCCAGAGGGAGAAGCCGACGGCCGGAATGTGGTCCCTCGCCCCGAGCAGCGTCAGCAGCCGGTCGAAACGCCCGCCGCCGGCAAGGACGGCGGAGGAACCTGCTTCCGTCACCTCGAAGACGAGACCGGTGTAATAATCGAGCGGACGGCCGAAGGCGGCACGATAAGTCATGGCGGAAAGATCGGCACCGGCATTGGCAAGTGCGGCGAGCCGCGCGTCGAAGAGCGCGATCGCAGGCCCGAGCTTCAGGTCGGCGGCATCAGCGAAACCCGCCAGCGCCGCCGGCGCTTCGGAAAGCGGAAGCTGCAGCGTCAGGAATTCGCGCAGCAACAGAAGTGCCGTGCCGTCGAGCCGCGTCTCGGCCAGTTCCAGCTTTTCCTTGAGCCGGCGGGCGATCTCGGCCGGAGAGCGGCTGGCGTTCGTCGAATAGCCCGTCTCCTGCATGGTGCGGTCGATACGCGCCACCAGCTCTGCCTCGTTGCCGGAGGAAATCAGTTCGGCGACTTCGGGTTCCAGACCCGTCACCGGCTGCGGCCGGGCAAGCCGCTCCAAGAGCGCTTCGAGATGCGCCATGTCGCCGAAGGCATGGATCAGCCGCCGCTGCCACCCGAACGGAAGGCCGAGCGCCCTGACGACCGCCTCGAACACCGCCTGGTCGCCGAGCGTCACTTCGAGCTTCCGGCCGGGCAGCAGCGCCTTCAATATGCCGGTCGCGTCGCCGACGGCGCGGGCATCGGCGCTGGCGGTGTCCCTGTCGCCCAGGTCCTCGATGCCGGCCTGGTAGAATTCGTGGGCACCTTCGCGGCGCTGGCGAAAAACCTCGCCCAGATAGGAATAGCGCTTCGGCGTGCCGGTCGCCGTCTCGATGTGGCGGAGACAGACGGGAATGGTGAATTCCGGGCGCAGGCAGAGATTGGCGCCAGTCTCGCTTTCCGTCAGGAAGATGCGGCGTCGCAGGTCCTCGCCGGCCATGTCGAGGAACGGCTCGGCCGGCTGGATGACGGGCGTATTCACCCGCTCCGTGCGGCGCGCGGCAAATTCGTCGAGCAGATCGCCGGAGAAATCCGGCATGTCGATCAGGGGCATGGCTATCCTGCCCTTCTGCGATCCTCGGCCTGGGCGGCAAGGATTTCCTTCACCTTGGCGACCAGATCGGCTTCGGAAACGGTTTCCTGCGCCACGCGCGCCTCGCGCCAGCTCGCATTGTCCTCGATCTCGCCGGACAGGCGCTTGCCCTCGATGAGATCCTTGATCTGCACGACACCCCCGGCGCGCTCGTCGCCACCCTGGATGATGGCGACCGGGCACTTGCGGCGATCGGCATATTTCAGCTGGTTGCCGAACTTCTTCCAGTTGCCCTGGTACATCTCGGCGCGGATGCCTTCGGCGCGGAGCGCTTGAGTGAAGCGCTGGTAGCGGCCCATGCTTTCCACATCACCATCCATGACGGTGATGAGAACCGGCGCGATCATCTCGTCCTGGCCCAGCTTGCCGAGGTTCTTCAGCGCCGTCATCAGGCGCGAGACGCCGATCGAAAAGCCTGTCGCCGGAACCGGCTGGCCCATGAAGCGCGAGACGAGACCATCATAACGCCCGCCGCCGCCGACCGAACCGAAGACGACCTTCTCGCCCTTCTCGTTGGTGACGTCGAAGAGCAGCTCGGCTTCGAAGACCGGCCCGGTGTAATATTCGAGGCCGCGGACAACGGAAGGGTCGATCTTGATACGGTCCGGGCCATAACCGGCACTCGTCGCAAGCGCGCCGATCGTGTTCAGCTCGTCGACGCCCTCGCTGCCCTGTGCGGTGCTGGCGACCAGCTCACCGAGCTGCTCGGCGCTTTCGGCATAGTCCTTGATCCCGACGAAGAAGAGGACTTTTTCAATCTGCTTGGAGCCAAGTCCCGCGCCCTTGGTAAAATCGCCGGACTCGTCCTTGCGGCCTTCGCCGAGCAGAAGACGGACACCTTCCGGGCCGAACTTGTCGAGCTTGTCGATGGCGCGCAGCACATTGAGCCGCTGGCCGGCCTTGTCGTCGCCGCCAAGACCGATCGCTTCCATGACGCCGTCCAGAACCTTGCGGTTGTTGACGCGGATCACGTAGTCGCCGCGCTTGATGCCGAGCGCCTCGAGCGTATCGGCCATCATCATGCACATCTCGGCATCGGCCTGCACGCCCGCCGCTCCGACCGTGTCGGCATCGAACTGCATGAACTGGCGGAAACGGCCCGGACCCGGCTTCTCGTTGCGGAAGACGTAACCGGCGCGATAGGTGCGGTAGGGAAGCTGGATCTCGTTGAAATTCTCCGCGACATGGCGGGCAAGCGGTGCGGTGAGATCGTAGCGCAGGCTCATCCACTGGTCGTCGTCGTCCGTGAGCGAGAAGACGCCCTCGTTCGGCCGGTCGCTGTCGGGCAGGAATTTGCCGAGCGCATCGGTATACTCGAAGAGCGGCGTCTCGACCGGGTCGAAACCGTAACGCTCGTAGACCTCGCGGATCTTACCGATCATCTCGTTGGTGGCATGGATGTCGGCAGCGGAACGATCGACGAAGCCGCGCGGCAGGCGGGCTCTGAGTTTCTGCGGTTTTTGTCTCTTGTCGCTCATGATCGAATTCCGTTGCCGACGGCCGGAAAGGCCGGATTTGTGAGCGGTTTCTTAGAGGATGAAGGCCTGAGCGGCAAGGGCGGCGGCTGGTGAAGAATCATCCGGGCTGATATCGAACGACCATGCTCGCCGAAGCCGTCCAATATGCCGCGACCCATATGGTTACGCCGAAAGCGTTTCGTCCCTTCGTTCGTTCGTCCGTCAGCCTGTGGTCGCGGGCCGGGCGATGCGCGAAGGATTGGGCTGCGCATGAGGAGAATTGCAAGGCCTTCATCCGCGAGACGATCGGCGGGATGAGGGAGCGGCGGACGGTCGGGGTGCTCGGCTCCGGCCTGTTGCGGGACGTGCCGGTCGAAGCACTTGCGGAAACATTCGATACGGTCGTGCTGGTCGATCTCGTGCATCTGGCGAGTGTCCGGACACGGCTGAAGGCCAAGCGGTTCAAAAATATCCGGCTGATCTCCCGTGATCTCTCAGGCTTCGAGGATGCGGCGGCCGGCAAGCCGGTTGAGCCGCTGGCATTCCTCAGGCAGGTGCCCTATCTCGATCTCGTCGTCTCGGCGAACATCCTCTCGCAGATCGGCGTTGGCGCGAAACGGCGGCTGGAACGGAAAAGTGATGCGCGAAAAAGCGAGATATCGCGGGCGCTGATCCGTGCCCATCTTGACGGCCTTGCCGCCCTGCCCTGCAAGACGGTTCTGCTCACCGACACCGGCTACCGCGTCACCGACCGCAAGGGAAACGTGCTGGAAGAGGCCGATCTTCTCTGCGGCGTGCCGGCTCCGGCTGCGAAACGGGCATGGACCTGGCCGGTCGCACCCTATGGCGAACTCGGCCGGGATTGTCAGGCGGTGCATGAGGTCATCGCGGTTCGAGATCGAGCCGGCGATTGATCCGCCGCAATTGATTTGTCGCGCCGCTACTATAAATTCCCGCCCATGTCGCGTTTCGCTGCCATCGTCATGTTCCTCGCCTGGCTCCTCTACGGGGCCATGCCGGCTGTTGCGACGCCCTTGATACCCGTATCCGCAGTGCAGGCAGCACCGATCGAGCACGACCATTCGCAGCATCGCGGCCCTGGCCAGCACGACCACGGCAAAACGGCCGAAACGGCCAAGGCTGTACATGCCCATGGCGACACGCAGCAGCCGTGCCCACATGGCGGCAAGACGTGCGTGATGCCTTTCTGCGCCGCCTGCCTGACGCTGCTGCCCGCGATCATCATCCGCGACGACAGCCGGTTCGTCCATGCCTATCCGGTGCCGGCTATCGAACAAGCGCTCGTATCCCCCGCTCCCGCGCCGCTGACGCCTCCTCCCCGCGCCTGACGGAATCCGTTCACGTCGACATTCAAGATTCCATCGGACACGGGAAAGGAAAAACCATGTCTGCAAAAACCATTCTCATCAGCACCGCACTTTCGCTTCTCATCGCCGGCCCGCTCGCGGCACAGCAGATGATGGACCACGACCATTCCAACATGCCCATGACGCACTCGGGTGCGGCTGCGGAAACGCCCGCCACCAAGGGCTACATGGCCGCCAACGAAAAGATGCACGCGGACATGGCGGTCGAATATTCTGGCGACGCGGACGTCGATTTCGTGCGCAGCATGATCCCGCATCATCAGGGGGCGATCGACATGGCACGCGTCGAACTCGAACATGGCAAGGATCCGGAAATCCGCAAGCTCGCCGAAGCCGTCATCAAGGCGCAGGAGGCGGAGATCGCCGAAATGGAGGCCTGGCTGAAGGCACACGGCAAGTAACAACGCCTGACAACATCGCGCCGGGCAGGCCTGACCGCTTGCCCGGCCTTCTCAAATCCTCCATATAAATCAATGGAGGCAATGGATCCATGCGCCCGATTACCGCCATCGGCTTCGATGCCGACGACACGCTTTGGCAGAACGAACAATATTACCGGCTGACGGAAGAGCATTTCGCCAAGCTTCTCGGCGATTTCGCGGAAGGCGCGCATGTTTCCGAGCGCCTCCTGGAGGCGGAAAAGCGCAACCTTGCCCAATACGGCTTCGGCATCAAGGGCTTCACCCTGTCGATGATCGAGACGGCGATCGAGATCACCGGCGGCAAGGTGTCGGCGGAGACGATCGGCGAAATCCTCGATATCGGCCGCGACCTGCTCCGCCATCCGGTCGAGACCATGCCGCATGTGGAGGAGACGCTCAAGGCGCTGAACGGCGAATATCTCCTGGTGCTGATCACCAAGGGCGACCTCTTCGACCAGGAGCGCAAGCTCGCACAATCCGGCCTCGGCGATTTCTTCGATGCGGTAGAGATCGTCAGCGACAAGAGCGCCACGACCTATCGCCGCATCTTCTCGAAGGTCGCCGACGGTCCCGAACGGGCGATGATGGTCGGCAATTCGTTGAAATCCGACATCGTGCCGGCAATCGCGGCCGGCAGCTACGGCATCTTCGTGCCGCATGCTCTGACCTGGGTGATCGAGCATGTCGACGCGCCGACCGATGCGCCGCGCTTTCGCCAGATCGAACATCTCGGCGAACTTTCCGACGTGATCCGGCGGATCACGGACGGCGGAACTTCAGCCTGAGTTCATCTACCTCGCTTTGGCAGAAACAGCCATCGAGATGATCGTTGACAAGGCCCATGGCCTGCATGAAGGCATAGACGGTGGTCGGACCTACAAAGGTCCAGCCGCGTTTCTTCAAGGCCTTCGAGAGCGCGACCGAGACCGGCGTCGTGGGATTGGCCCTTAGCGTTTCGAGATCCATCGCCGCCGGCCGTTCGTGCGGGCCGGGCTCGAAACTCCAGAAGAACCTTGCGAGCGAGCCGAACTCGTCGCGGAGTTCGATGGCGCGGGCGGCATTGTTGATGGTCGAGACAATCTTGCCGCGATGGCGGATGATGCCGGCATCGGCGAGCAGGTGGGCGATATCCTCCTCGCCGAACTGTGCCACCCTTTCGAAATCGAAACCGGCGAAGGCAGCGCGGAAATTCTCGCGCTTCCTCAGGATCGTCAGCCAGGAAAGACCGGACTGGAACCCTTCGAGGCAGATCTTCTCGAAGAGGCGGAAATCGTCCATCACGGGGCGGCCCCATTCCTCGTCGTGATAGCGGCGGTAATCCTCCAGACCGCCGTGCCAGAAGCAGCGGCCCTTGCCGTCCTCGCCGATGATGATTCCCGTCTTTTCCATCCCGAATCTCTTCAAATCCCTGCCGTTAACCGGTTTTGCGCCTGCTTTAGCACTGGTCAACCATGTTTCGAAAGCGCGCGGTAACCCTGCCAAAAGGTTTATGGGCCGAACGGATCGCGATGTTCCACCCGTTTACCATTCGCTTTCACCTCGCGCTCACCATGCCTCGACACGGATGTTCCAGAAGCATCCGGCCGGTGATGTGTAACGCGTGGACCCGATCATGAAGAAGACCCTTTTCCTGGCGCTCAGCCTTGCAGCCGCCCTTTCCGGCGGCGCCTTTGCGAACGACCGCTACCGCGAGCGCCCGCCCGTCATCGTCAGCCCCGATCTTGCAGCTCCGTGGGTGATGCAGCTCGCCGGTCCGAACGCCCGCCCGGTCGTCTATCCGCGCCAGGCCGCCGAGCCGCGCGCCGTCTACCGGCAGCGCCAATACCAGCAGCAGGCGCCGAGGGCGGCCCAGCGCCGCGGCATCCTCGACCAAGGTCGCGCCCAGCCAGTCGCCATCCGTCCGATCCGCAGCCAGTTCGAGCCGCAATTCCTGCCGCAGACGGTCGCCTACGAGACCAAGGAGAAGCCCGGTACGATCGTCATCGATACCAACAACCGCTTCCTCTATCTGGTGACGGGCAACGGCCAGGCCCGCCGCTACGGCGTCGGCGTCGGCAAGCCGGGTTTCGAATGGGCCGGTGAGCACAGGGTGACCCGCAAGGCGGAATGGCCGGACTGGACGCCGCCGAAGGAGATGATCACCCGCGAGGCCGCCAAGGGCCATTACCTGCCTGCTCGCATGGACGGCGGTCCGGAAAATCCGCTCGGCGCGCGCGCCATGTATCTCGGCTCGACGCTCTACCGCATCCACGGCACCAACGCCCCCTGGACGATCGGCAGCGCCGTCTCTTCGGGCTGCATCCGCATGCGCAACGAGGATGTCGTCGACCTCTACGAACGCGTGAACGTCGGCACCAAGGTCATCGTGATGTGAGGTATGTGGCCGAATAGCCACGATCGCATCCGGTTCTGCCTATGACGGCTGCCGAAATCGCCTTTTCTCATCTTGCCGGAAACCCCCAGCCGGGACATCTTCCATAGGTTGATGGTCAAACCGGCAAGGGGGTAAGGATGAAACCGGTTAAAATGCTGATCGCCGTGGCTGGCGTGATGATTTCGATGGTGGCGGCGGACGCTGCCGCGCAGACTTCCTCCGGGACCCGCCCGCAGACCACTGCCAGCGATGCGGTGCCTTCGGTTCGCAACAGAACCGTGCCGGAGAAATTCAAGCGCCGCATGGTGCGCTTCTCCACCGACGAGGCGCCCGGCACGATCATCGTCGATACCGACAACAAGTTCCTCTACTATGTAGAAGGCAGAAACCGGGCGACCCGCTACGGCATCGGCGTCGGCCGTGAAGGCTATGGCTGGTCCGGCGTCGTGAATGTCGGCCGCAAGGCCGAATGGCCCTCATGGACGCCGCCGGCCGAGATGCGCGCCCGCGAACGCCGTGCCGGCCGTATCCTGCCCGCGGTGCAGAAAGGCGGCATAGACAACCCGCTCGGCGCCCGCGCGCTCTATCTCTACAAGGGCGGCCGCGACACCATTTTCCGCATCCACGGCACCAACCAGCCCTGGTCGATCGGCCTCAATCTTTCGTCTGGCTGCATCCGCATGATGAACAAGGACGTGGAGCATCTCTATGAGCGCGCCGGCATCGGCACGAAGGTGATCGTCATCGGTCCCGGCAACCGGCAGGGGAACATCGCCTTCCAGGACCGCGGCATCGACATTTTCCGCACGATTTTCGGCGGCTGAGGGATCACCCGACGAGGCAGGAAAGGGCGGCGGATACCGCCCTTTTTCATGGTCGGATTTGGCTTTGCAAAAGCTTCAAGCTTCGTCAGCAACTGGTGCAAAAAAGGCACAGACCGCAACACGTTCCATCGCTAAAGTGCGCACACAAAAACCAATATATTCCAGCAGGCTGATTCATGCGCAAACTTCTTTCGCTTTCCCTGATTTCCACGGCTCTGACAGCTGTCGCCGCTTTCGCACCGGTTCAGGCTGCCGATCTCGCCCCGGCCGAAGCGCCGTATGTCGCTCCCGTCGAGACCGGCCGGGGCGGATGGGAAATCTCCGTCTACGGAGGCTACCAGACCGCTCCGCACAGCGACGTCGAAGTATCCGGCATGGCCGATTTCACGGCCGGGTGGGAAGGCAAGTCATTCGCCTCGCCGCCCTATTGGGGTGTGCGCGGCACCTACTGGTTCGACGGCGGCGCGCTTTCGAACTGGGGCGTCTCGCTCGATTATACCCATGCCAAGGTCTATGCGGACGACGATACGCTCGACGAGACCGGCTGGTCGCATTTCGAGTTCACCGACGGCCTCAACCTGCTGACGGTCAACGCGCTCCGCAAGTTCCCGATCGAAGGCACCAAGTTCACCCCTTATGTCGGCGCCGGCGTCGGCATCAACGTTCCGCACGTGGAAGTGAACCGCGCCAGCGGCACCACTTTCGAATACCAGTTCGGCGGCCCGACCGTTCAAGTCCAGGCCGGTATCCGCTACGAGTTCACCGAGAACTGGTCGGCCTTCGCAGAATACAAGGGCAACTATTCCTGGATCGACGTGGATATCGACAGCGGCGACTCGCTGAAGACCAATATCCTCACCAATGCCGTCAACGTCGGCGTGTCCTACAAGTTCTGACGTCTCGGACCTGTGAACAAAAAAGCCGGCGAAACCGCCGGCTTTTTTTATTTGAGCGTACTTATTTCGCCGGCAGCTTTGCCGGCTTCGGGCCGCCATAGGCCCAGTCGAGCAGCTCGACCGTGTGCAGGATCGGGATCGCCGTGCCGGTGGCGATCTGGGTGATGCAGCCGATATTGCCGGCGGCGATGACATCGGGCTTCGTCGCCTCGATGTTCCTGACCTTGCGGGCCTTGAGCTCACGCGAAATCTCCGGCTGCAGGATGTTGTAGGTGCCGGCCGAGCCGCAGCAGAGATGGCCTTCGGCCGGATCGCGGACGGTGAAGCCCGCGGCCTTCAACAGGTTTTTCGGCGCCATGGTGATCTTCTGGCCGTGCTGCATGGAACAGGCCGAGTGATAGGCGACGTTGAGCCGCCGCTGCTCCAGCTTCGGCAGGTCCAGCGTCGAGAGATATTCGGTGATGTCCTTGGCAAGGCTCGAGACCTTGGCTGCCTTTTCCGCATAGGCGGGATCGAGACGGAGCATATGGCCGTAATCCTTGATCGTGGTGCCGCAGCCCGATGCGGTGATGATGATCGCGTCGAGCCCACCCCTCTCGATCTCGCGCGTCCAGACATCGACATTGCGGCGGGCGAAATCGAGCGCCTGTTCTTCGCGCCCCATATGGTGCACCAGCGCGCCGCAGCAGCTCTCGCCTTCCGGCACCACGACCTCGACGCCGAGCCGGGCAAGCAGCCGCAGCGTCGCCTCGTTGATGCCCGGATCGAGCACCGGCTGGGCGCAGCCGGAGAGGATGGCGACGCGGCCGCGCTTCTGCGCCTGGGGGGGACGGATGCCGGGCTTTGCGGCATCGGAGAACCGGGCGGAGGAGGAAGGCGCCAGATCCAGCATGGCGCCGAGCGGCTTCAACGCGGAGATACGCTTCAGGAGCGGCGCGAAGGGCCGGCCGAGCCGGGCGAAGCCGAGTGCCGTCCGGAAGCGCGCCGGATAGGGCAGGACAGCGGCGAGCACGCCGCGGATCGTACGGTCGACCAGCGGGCGTTTGTAGGTGTTTTCGATATGGATGCGCGCATGGTCGACAAGATGCATATAATCGACGCCGGACGGACAGGTGGTCACACAGGCAAGGCAGGAGAGGCAGCGGTCGATATGGGTGACGACCTCCTCATCCGCCGGACGGCCGTTCTCCAGCATGTCCTTGATGAGATAGATGCGCCCGCGCGGGCTGTCGAGCTCGTTGCCGAGCGTCACATAGGTGGGACAGGTGGCCGTGCAGAAGCCGCAATGCACGCACCGGCGCAGGATCTTTTCGGATTCCGCCACATGCGGGTCGGCAAGCTGTGCAGGCGTGAAGGAAGTTTGCATGCTTTATGTCACCCCATCTTGGCCGGGCTGAAGATGCCGGCCGGGTCGAGTTTCTGCTTCACGCGGGCCGAAAGGGCGGCGACCGCATCCGGCAAGGGCTCGAAGGCCGGCGTCTCCGCCCGCACAGCGTCGGACGCGCGCATGAGCGTCGCATGACCGCCGCCGAGGGCGCGGATATAGCGGCGCAGGAGTTCCGCCTCCGGATCGGCCTCCATGCGCATCCAGACCAGTCCGCCCTGCCAATCGAAAAAGGCGTCGACACCAGCTTCGAGCCGGAGTGCCGCGACGAGCTGATGTCCTGCTGTCGGCGCGACCGAGACGCGCCACAGCGGCTTTTCAGTGCCATCGGCATAGGGATGGACGTCGCGAATCTCCCGCCAGAGCTTTTGGCTGCCCTCCAGGCCGAGCCGCGAGACCGGGCCGAAGGCTTCCATGACGGCGGCGAGCTTTTCCGCCCGCACCGAGACCGAAGCCGTGAGGCCCTCGAGGCGCAGCACGGTCGCCTCGCCTTCCGGCAGACCACCGCCGAGGAAACGGTGCCGAACGGTCTGCGGCAGATGAGCGGCCCCCGACACTTCAACGGACAGGGCCATCGCTGCGGCCATTGCTTTCGTCGCTGCAACGTCGTCGAGGCCGGAGATGACGATCGTCTCCACCATCTGCGGCACCGGCAGCACGCGGAATGTCACCTCGGTCAGGAAACCGAGCGTGCCCTGCGAGCCGGCAAGCAGTTTCGTCAGATCGAGGCCGGTGACGTTCTTCATCACCCGCCCACCGGCGCGGATCGTCTCGCCCCTGCCATTGACGAAGCGGATACCGAGCAGGCTGTCGCGCGCCGCCCCCGCCACGAAGCGGCGCGGGCCGGAAACATTGGCCGCGAAGACGCCGCCGATCGTCGGCTCGCCGGCAGTCCCCATGATGCCGCGATGATCCATAGGCTCGAAAGCCATCATCTGCCTGTTTTCCGCAAGCGTCGCCTCGATCTCGGCGACTGGCGTGCCGGCCTTGGCCGTCATCACCATTTCCGCCGGCCCGTAATCGACGATGCCAGTGAGGCCGCGGGAGCTCAGCGTCTCCTCGGCGGATGTGACATTGCCGAACCCGCTGCGGGTATTGCCGCCACAGAGCGCGAGGGTTTTCCCTTCGGCTGCGGCGTTGCGGACGACGTAGGCGGCGTCGGATTCTGTGTGGGGCGTCAGCATTCGATACCCCCCTCTACCCTGCCGGGCATCTCTCCCTCAAGGGGAGAGATCAGGAGGCGTTCTGGCTGAGCAGAAAGGATCGAGACAACAGAACTCATGAAACTCATGCTCTCCCATCCAGCGGGAAGACCTTCGATGGATTGAGGATCCAGTCCTCGTCAAAGGCGGAACGCACTGCCATCTGTTGGGCGAGGTCCGCGTCGGAATACTGGTGCCGCATCAGGTCGCGCTTCTCGATGCCGACACCGTGCTCGCCGGTCAGGCAGCCGCCCGCATCGACGCAGAGTTTCAGGATCTCGTTCCCGGCCTCTTCCGCCTTTGCCGCATCGACTGGATCGTTGGCGTTGAAGAGGATCAGCGGGTGCATGTTGCCGTCGCCCGCATGAAAGACGTTCGCGACGCGCAGCCCGAAACGCTCGACGATCTCGGAGGTCTTGTTCAACACGTAAGACAGTTGGCCGAGCGGTACCGTGCCGTCCATGCAGATATAATCCGCGATGCGGCCGGTGGCGCCGAAGGCCGACTTGCGGCCCTTCCAGATGAGCGCCGCTTCCATCGCCGACTGACTTTCGCGCACTGTCTTCACGCCATGCCTGCGGGCGATCTCGACGATGCTTGCGAGCATCGCGTCCATCTCTGCTTCCGAGCCCTCGACTTCGACGATCAGCAGCGCGCCAACATCGAGCGGATAACCCGCCTGGGCAAAGGCCTCGCAGATCTCGATCGCCGGCTTGTCCATGAATTCGATGGCGACGGGGATGATGCCGGAACCGATGATATCCGCAACGCAAGCGCCCGCCTCTTCCGAGGTCACAAAGCCGAAAAGGACCGGCCGCGCGCCTTCCGGCTTGGCGATCAGCCGCACGGTCGCCTCGGTGACGATGCCGAGCTGGCCTTCCGAGCCGCAGACGAGGCCGAGCAGGTCGTAACCCGCCGCATCCAGATGCTTGCCGCCGAGCTCGATCACCGTGCCGTCGACCAGGACCATCCTGACACCGAGCAGATTGTTGGTGGTGACGCCGTATTTCAGGCAATGCGCACCACCGGAATTCATACCGATATTGCCTCCGATCGTGCAGGCGAGCTGCGAACTCGGGTCCGGCGCATAAAAGAACCCGTCGATGCCGACCGTCTCGGAAATGCTGAGATTCGTGACGCCGGCCTGTACGGTCGCGGTGCGGTTGGCATAATCCACCTCGATAATGCGCGACATCCTGGAGAGGCCGAGCACCAGCGCATCCTCCTGCGGAATAGCGCCGCCGGAAAGCGAGGTACCGGCACCGCGCGGCACGACCGGAATGCCGTAACGATGGCAGTATTTCATCACCGCCGCCACCTCGGCCGTCGTCTTCGGCAGCGCGACCGCGAGCGGCAGCCGGCGATAGGAGACGAAAGCATCCGTCTCGAAGGGGACGAGCTCGCGCGGCTCGTGGACGAGACAGTCTTCCGGCAGGAGATCGGCAAGATCGGCGATGATCGCCGCCCGGCGCGAAAGCACCGTCTGGCGCGGCGACAGAAAACGAATGGCTTCGGACACGATAGCCTCCCTTAAACGGCTCACTGGTATACTTTTTTTACCAGTGCTACAAGCGGATAGGCCTTCGACGGAACAGCGGGAGACGGAAGACGTGACAGATGAGCTATTCGCGCCCGTTTCGCACGGCCGCACGGCCGACGAAATCGTATTTCAGATCGAGCGCCTGATCCTGAACGGGGTCCTGCGGGACAGCGAGCGGCTACCGGGCGAGCGGGAACTGGCGCAACGATTCGACATCTCGCGGCCGATCCTCCGCGAGGCGCTCAAGGAGCTCGAAAGCCGCGGACTTCTGGTAAGCCAACACGGCGGCGGCACCTATGTCGCCGACGTGGTCGGGCAGATATTTTCACGGCCGCTGGTCGAACTCATCCGACGCCACCGGCAGGCCGTCCGCGACTATCTGGAATACCGACGCCAGCTCGAGGGACTGACTGCGGAGCTCGCTGCAAGAAGGGCGACGGAGACCGACAAGGAGCTCATTCGCCACATCATCGAGAGAATGCGCGACGCCCACCGGGACGGACGATTCGAGGAGGAACTCGCATCCGACGTGGAACTTCACAGCGCCATCGGGGATGCCGCACACAATATCATCCTGATGCATACGCTAAGGGCCTGCTATCGGCTTCTCAGCGACGGGATCTTCTACAATCGCCGGATCATCTTCACGATCGCCGGCGCCCATGACGCCGTCATGCAGCAGCACGAGGCGATCGCCCAGGCGATCCTGACAGGCGATCCGGATGAAGCAAGGCGTGCCGCAGAGGCGCATATCGACTTCATCTCCCGCGTGACGGACGAAGCCGAGCGGGCCGGCGAATGGAATCGGATCGCCCAATTGAAGCTGATGCAGAAAAAGGCCTGAATCCACCACTAGAGTGAAATCATCACAAATTTGAACAGGTGTGCAATTTATCAGTTGACCTTAGACGGAGCTGAGCCAAAATAGTGTCAGCCTCGGCGACCCCTCCCGCGATGATTCTTGACTCAAAACGGTTGTGCTTAGCTCGTTAAGCTAAAAATCATTCCTATATTAGAAAAATACCAATCGTTCGGAGGTATCGCAGAAATTGAACTTCATAAATCAGGTTACCAGCAATCTTCGGTTGATGCTGCAGCGGCCACCGCGGCAGCAATATGCCGCGCTGTGCTACCGGATGAAAAAGAAGCAGGGACAGGCCGAAGTTCTTCTCGCCACCAGTCGCGACACCGGCCGCTGGGTCATCCCCAAGGGCTGGCCGATGACGGGCAAGAAAGCCCACCAGGTGGCGGAACGCGAAGCCTTCGAAGAAGTCGGCGTCAAGGGCAAGGTCGAGAAGGAGCCGCTCGGCTATTACCACTACCGCAAGACCCTAGATAACGGTCTGAAGATTCCGGTGCGGGTGCAGGTGCATGCGCTGGAAGTGGAGGAATGCCTGAAAAGCTTTCCCGAAAAGGGTACGCGGACGCTCGAATGGGTTTCCTGCGAGGAAGCGGCTCTGCGGGTCAACGAACCGGAGCTGAAAATCCTCATTTTGGAATTCAGCGAGAGGATGCAGCCGCGCACACCGCAGCAGGCCATCAAAGCCGCAAGCTGAGTATCGTCACAATTCAGCAATATTGCCTTCATAGCCCATTGCCGTTAGGCGGTGGGTCGTAATTTCTTCCGCAAGGCGCAGGCGGCCGGCTGCCACTCTCGCGCCTCACCTCTCACCAAGGACGGAGATATGGGCCAAAGACGGCCGCGTCTGGCAAAGCCGACGCTCGACAAGGATTTGGAAAAGTTCTCCACCGTGGAGGAAGCTACGCGGCAGATGTCGCGCCGGCTTGCCGCACCGGGCACGGCGCTGCTTTTCATCATCCTGGTCGCGATCTTCGCGGCTTCCTATGTGACGGGCAGGCCCGGCGCAGTGGTCGTCATCGCCGCCTCAGGGGTTGCCGCCTACATGGCCATGAACATCGGCGCCAACGACGTGACGAACAATATCGGCGCGGCAGTCGGCGCGCGTGCGATGAGCATGGCCTTCGGCCTCGGCCTCGCCGCCGTCTTCGAAGTGGCGGGCGCGGTGATCGCCGGGCGGGGTGTGGCCAATACGATCGCCAGCGGCATCATGCAAAGCGGCATGATCACCAGCCCCGACGTGCTGATCTGGGCGATGATGGCGGCCCTGCTCTCGGCCGCCCTGCTTATCAACGTCGCAACCTGGGCCGGGGCGCCGATCTCCACCACCCATTCGATCGTCGGGAGCGTCATGGGTGCGGGAATCGCGGCCGCCGGCCTTTCCGCCGTCAACTGGGGAACGGTCGCCGGCATTACTGCAAGCTGGGTCTTCTCGCCGATTCTCGGTGCGGTCATCGCCGCAGCCTTCCTCTTCTTCATCAAGGAAACCATCATCTATCGCGAGGACAAGATCGCCTCGGCGAAGAAATGGGTGCCGGTGCTGATCGGCACCATGACGGGCGCCTTTGCCGGCTTCCTGTCGCTGACCGGGCTTGGGCAGCTCGTGCATGTATCGGTGCCGATTGCGACATCGGTCACGCTCGCGACCGGCCTCGTCGCCTGGCGGCTGCTCATCCCCGTCATCGCCCGGCAGGCCGAGGGGCTGGAAAACCGAAACCAGTCGCTCCGGAAACTCTTCCGCATTCCGCTGGTCTTTTCCGCCGCGCTGATGTCCTTCGCGCATGGCGCCAACGACGTCTCGAACGCGATCGGACCACTCGCGGCAATCGTCTCCGCGGCGCAACGGGGAATGGCCGCAGGCATCCACATCCCGCTCTGGGAACTGGTGATCGGCGGCCTCGGCATCTCGCTCGGCCTGCTGCTCTACGGACCGAGGCTCGTCAAGCTGGTCGGCGCGGAGATCACCAAATTGAACCCGATGCGCGCCTATTGCGTGTCGCTTTCGACCGCTCTCACCGTCATCGTCGCCTCCTGGATCGGCCTGCCGGTCTCCTCGACCCATATCGCCGTCGGCGCGGTTTTCGGCGTCGGCTTCTTCCGCGAATGGTACACACGCCATTCCCGCCGCCGTTTCGAATATATACGGGTGCGGGCCGGCAAGGATATCGACACGACCGAACCGTTCGAGCGCAACGACGACGAACTCAAGCGGCGCTATCTGGTGCGGCGCTCACATTTCCTGAGCATCATCGCGGCCTGGATGATCACGCTTCCCGCGTCGGCCGCTCTTGCGGCCCTGATTGCGACGGCTATGTTCGCGCTGTTCGTCTGACCGATCACACGGGGTTTCCATGCGCGCCAATTTCCGCATGCAGAGGCTATTCATCGATGCGCCGCTCGGCCCGGATGCGCGGTACGATGCATCACCTGAGCAGTTCAACTATCTTGCCAATGTGCTGAGAATGACGGAAGGCGCGGAAATCCTCGTCTTCAACGGCCGCGACGGCGAATGGAAGGCGAGGCTCGTCTTCCCCAGCCGCAAGAAGATCGTGCTCGAAGCGATCGAACAGACCCGGCGGCAGCCGCCGGTCTCCGACCTGCATTATCTTTTCGCGCCGCTGAAAACGGGCCGACTCGACTACCTCGTGCAAAAGGCGGTGGAAATGGGCGCGGGCGTTCTGCAGCCGGTCATGACGCAGCATGTGCAGGGCAAAATCACCAGCGTCGAGCGCCTGCAGGCGAATGCCGTCGAGGCGGCAGAGCAATGCGGCATCCTCTCGATCCCCGACGTCCTGCAGCCGAAGAAGCTGACCGATCTACTGGATCGCTGGCCCGGGGACCGGCGCCTCATCTTCTGCGACGAGGGTGACGAGGGACAGAACCCGCTGCCAATTCTTGCCACCATCAAGGAAACGAGACTGGCGCTGCTGGTCGGCCCCGAAGGCGGGTTTGCCGAAGAGGAAAGAAACACCCTGCGGGCATTGCCTTTCGTGACCGCGATCCCCCTGGGACCGCGGATTCTGAGGGCGGATACAGCGGCCGTCGCGGCGCTTGCCGTCATCCAGTCGGCAATCGGCGACTGGCGCTGATGGCGCCTACGGCACAGGGTTCGAAATTCTGAACGGATTTTGAAAGAAATTCACTTGCACTGCACAGAAATCCGGTTCAATCAGCGAGCCGAACGGTCCGTTCGAGCATGACATTCCCAGCAAGGTAACTTTCATGGCCCGCGACACCACCGACCAGACACCGCTCTCCTCGGTGTCCGAGCTTTCCGCCTACCTGGAAAAGGGTCCGCGGGCGAAAGAACAGTTCCGTATCGGCACCGAGCACGAGAAGTTCGCCTTCTTCCGGGCGGACCACAGCCCCGTCCCCTATTTCGGCGATGCCAGCATTTCCGCGCTTCTCAAAGGCATGCAGGACAGGCTCGGCTGGGAGCCGATCATGGACGGCGGGAACATCATCGGGCTCGGCGAACAGTCCGGCATGGGGGCGATCTCCATCGAGCCCGGCGGCCAGTTCGAGCTTTCCGGCGCGCCGGTCGAGACCATCCATGATACCTGTCGGGAATCCAACCAGCATCTGGCGGTCCTGAAAGAGATCGCCGAGCCGATGGGCATCCGCTTCCTCGGCATCGGCGGGAGCCCGAAGTGGTCGTTTGCCGAGACACCGCGCATGCCGAAATCGCGCTACGAGATCATGACGCGCTACATGCCGAAGGTCGGCTCCAAGGGCCTCGACATGATGTACCGCACCTGTACGATCCAGGTGAATCTAGACTTCTCCTCGGAAGAGGACATGGCGGCCAAGATGCGGGTTTCGATGAAGCTGCAGTCGATCGCGACCGCGCTCTTCGCCTCCTCGCCCTTCACCGAAGGCAAGCCGAACGGACTTCTCTCCTGGCGCGGCGACATCTGGCGCGACACGGACAACCAGCGGTCCGGCGTGCTGCCCTTCGTCTTCAACAAGGACTTCGGCTTCCAGGATTACGCCGAATGGGCGCTCGACGTGCCGATGTATTTCGTCGTCCGCGACGGCAGATACCACGACTGCACCCATGTCACCTTCCGGCAGTTCATGAACGGCGCACTGAAAGGCGAGATCAGGGACTGGGAGCCGACGATGGGTGACTGGACCAACCACCTTTCCACCCTCTTCCCCGACGTGCGGCTGAAACGGTTCCTCGAAATGCGCGGCGCCGACGGCGGTCCGTGGCGGCGCATCTGTGCGCTGCCGGCCTTCTGGGTGGGCCTGCTCTATGACGACACTGCGCTTGCCGATGCCGAGACGCTGACGAAAGACTGGACCTTCGAGGACGTGACCGCCATGCGCGATGCCGTGCCGGCGAAGGGCCTCAAGGCGGAGATCAGGGGCAAGGCTGTTTACGACGTCGCCCGCGAGGTGGTGGCGATCTCGAGGGCAGGCCTCAAGGCCCGCAACCGCCTGAACCGCGACGGCCAGGACGAAAGCATCTTCCTGCAGCCGCTCGATGAAGTGCTCGCCAAGAAGGCGACCATGGCGGAAGACATGCTGGCGCTCTATCACGGCCGCTGGGACGGTTCGGTCGAGCCGGTGTTCGAGGAATATCAATATTGAGGGCTTGAAACCGGCCCTGAAAAACCGGTTTCCGCCAACAACTTTCCGGATATAGTGTCCTTACCTTCGAGCCGGAAAGGATTCTCCATGCTGCCGCTCTTCGACATGATGCTCAGGGCCCAGGACGGGGCCGGCATGGAGGCGATCGCCAAGCAGCTCAACCTGGCGCAGGAACAGGCGACCCAGGCCATGGCGGCACTGATGCCGGCCTTTTCCTCCGGCTTCAAACGCACCGCCACGAACCCCTACGACATGACCGCCCTGATGAGCAGCATGTTCTCCGGCGCTTACGCCAAGTATTTCGAGGACATGACCAAGGCCTTCACGCCGCAGGGGATTGCCGACGGCAATGCGGTCCTCGAAAAACTGTTCGGCTCCAAGGAGGTCTCCCGCGCCATCGCCGAGCAGGCCGAGCAGTTCACCGGCATCGGCCAGGAAATCTTCAAGAAGATGATGCCGGCCATGGCGGACACGCTGATGGGCGGTCTCTTCAAGCAGATGACCGGGCAGATGCCCGCCGCCGGCGACGCCTTTGCCGCCTCCCCCATGGGCCAGATGACCCGGCAATGGCTGGAAAGCCTCGGCCTGCAGCCGAAGGCCAAGCCGCAAACGGCCGCGAACCCCTTCGACAACCCGTTCACCCAGGCGATGCGCTCCATGTGGGGGCTCGACAAGCCGGAACAGCCGCAACCGCCAAGCGGCAATCCCTTCGCAGACAACCCCTTCGCCAAGGCTTTTCAGGAGATGATGGCCGGCACATTTCCCGCACAACAGCCAGCCGCGGCTTCCGAGAGACCGAAGGAAAAGCCGGCATCCGAGCCGAATCCCTATCGCGACGTGCTGAACGGCATGTTCGACAGCGGGCTCGAAGTTCAAAAGGCCTATCAGAAGAACATGGAAGCGATCTTCGACACGTTCTACAACGGCCCGGGCGGCAAACCCGCACCGGATGGAACCCCCTCCGACAAATAAAAAAGCCCGGCGCGGATCGACCGGGCCGGGCAAGCGGCAGGGCTATTGGCTATCACCCTGCGGGGAAACTGTTCAAAGGCTCAGCGATTGGCGGGCCTTGCGAAGCGGTGGCGCGCCCGCTCGCGGGCGGCGCGCGACAGAAGCAGCGAGGGATCGTCCAACACGCCCGAATGATTAAGCGCCTTCACCACATCATGCCGTGTGATGCCGATATCGTTGAGCTGGCGGTCGTCGAGATCATGGAGGCGATTGGACGCCAGACGATTGCGAAAAACACGCCATACGGACTTCGTTCGCTGCATCACGAGGGCCAGACGGCCTTCCATGCCGCGCCGTTCGTGAACGAGGTCGAGATCGGTTCCGCATTCGGTCGTGCTCATCGGACTGTCCTTTCATCAGGCACGAGTTCGGCCGCCCCTTCCGCGGAGGTCCAACGGAAGAGCTGCCTTGGGAGCGCCCCAGGGAAGAGGCGCTGATCTTCGTGATTTGCAATCCCGTTATGCGGGAATCCCATTGATCAGTCCAACGAATGTTTCTAATGATTAGCATCAAACACTCTGATGGATGATCGCCATGTCCGCTCCCCTTGATATCGACCAGTTGCATACCTTCGTCGCCATCGTGGATTCCGGCAGTTTCACCAAGGCCGCCGACCGCGTATTCAAGACGCAGTCCGCCGTCTCGATGCAGATGCGACGCCTCGAGGAGCGGATCGGCAAGCAGCTTTTTGCCAAGGACGGCCGCGGCAACCGGCTGACGGCCGAGGGCGAGAAGCTGCTCAACTACGCGCGCCGCATCATCCGGCTGAACAACGAAGCGATCGCCGCCTTCGACGACAACCGGCTGGAAGGCACGATCCGCATCGGCACGCCGGATGACTATGCCGACCGTTACATGCCGGAAATCATCGGCCGCTTCGCCAAGACCCATCCGAATGTCGAACTCTACATTGTCTGCGAGCCCTCCGCGAGCCTGGGCGAAAAGATGGCACGCGGCGAACTCGACATCGCGCTCGTCACCCACAATCCCCGCCAGCGGATTTCCGACGTGGTCAGGACCGAGCCGCTCTGCTGGGTGGGATCGGCCAATCATCCGCTAAGGGACGATGCGCCCGTGCCGCTTGCCGTCGGCCGGCGCGACTGCCTCTGGCGGCAGCTCGCCTGTTCGGCACTCGATGCGGACGGCCGTGAATACCAGGTGCTGTTCACCAGTTGGTCCTCGACCGTGGTGGCAGCCGCCGTGCTCGCCGGCATGGCCGTCTCGGTCCTGCCGGAATCGGCGCTACGCCCCGGCATGAAGGTGCTGACCGCCGCCGACGGCTTCCCGCCGCTGCCGCCGGTGCAGATCGGCATCATGAAGCGGCCCGGCCTCTCGCCTTCGCTGATGAACGCCATCACCGACCATATCACTGCCTGCCTCGACAACATCTCGCCGGCCGTGATTCCCGACGACCTCGACGGCGGCGAGGTGAAGCCTTTTCCGCGGATGCCCCGCGCTCGCGCCGCAGGCTCCGTCATGCCGGGCTGGTGAGCGGCAAATCGGCCTTGCCTTTGTCCTGGAGGTCACGTTACATCGCATCCGTTCTCAGGGCGGGGTGAAACTCCCCACCGGCGGTATGCGGTGTGAGCCGCGAGCCCGCGAGCGCCTTCCGAAAGGAAGGGTCAGCAGACCAGGTGCGATGCCTGGGCCGACGGTCAAAGTCCGGATGGAAGAGAACGGACGTGCAGTCCTCGCATGCGGCGGGCACTGAAGACGTGCGTGATCGCCTTGGGTGACGTGTCGAAACCTTGAAGGAGATCATATGACACACACCCGCTTCGCTTTCGTCAAAGCAAACTGGCATTCCGAAATTGTCGACAAGGCTCTTGAAGGCTTCGTCGAGCTTGTGCCGCGTGAAGACGTCGACGTCTTCGAGGTCCCGGGCGCCTTCGAATTGCCGCTGGCCTCGCGCGATCTGGCGGCGACCGGCAGATATGCCGCGGTAATTGCCGCCGCCCTGGTCGTCGATGGCGGCATCTACCGGCATGACTTCGTCGCCTCGGCGGTGGTCGACGGGCTGATGCGTGCCGGCCTCGATACCAACATTCCCGTCCTGTCAGTCTCGCTGACTCCGCATCATTTCCAGGAAACCGAACATCACAAGGCGATCTTCACGACGCATTTCATCGAGAAGGGACGCGAAGCCGCCCGAGCGGCCCGGATGATCGTAGAGACACGGCGGCGCATCGCAGCGTAACCTGCCTCCAAATATAGAAGCCGGGCAGAGCCCGGCTTCGAGCCTGTGCGCCAGAAAAGCCGATCAAGCCAGGTTCTTCTTGAAGAAGTCCACCGTGCGGCTCCAGGCAAGATCGGCGGCCGCCTTGTCGTAGCGGGCGGCAGACGTGTCGTTGTTGAAGGCGTGATTGGCGCCGTCATAGACGAAGATCTCGAACGTCTTGCCGTTCTTCTCCAACGCTTCCCTAAAGTCGTCGATACCTTCGTTGATGCGCTCGTCGAGCCCACCGTAATGCAGCATCAGCGGCGCCTTGATGGCCGGGACATCTTCCGCCTTCGGCTGAGCACCGTAATAGGCGACGCCGGCATTGAGGTTCGGTGACTTCACCGCGAAATTGTTGACCGCGCCGCCGCCCCAGCAGAAACCGACCGCGCCGATCTTGCCGTTCGCACCGTCGATGCCGGCGAGATAGACGCGGCTCGCCTCCGCATTGGCCGAGACGTCATCCGCATTGAGAGACGAGAACATCTGGCGCGCCTGATCCTCGTCTACCGGTGTGCCGCCCTGCGGCGATAGGAAATCGACGGCCAGCGCATTGAATCCTTCGAGCGCCATGCGGCGGGCGACGTCCTTGATATGGTTGTTGAGGCCGCGGTTCTCGTGGATGACGATGACGCCGCCGAGCGGGCCGGAGGCATTCTTCGGACGCACGAGATAGCCCTTCATCGTCACGCCATTGGCGCCGGGATAGGTGACGTCCTCGGCCGTCAGCCGGTCGTCGTCGGCGGGAACGATGTCGGCCTTGGCGCCGTTGGCGGCGAGCATCGGGGCGATTGCCGCGGCCGCGGCGCCCGAGCCTGCAAGCTGCGTCAGCTTCTCCATGAAACGGCGGCGATCGAGGGTGAGATGGGTGTATTCGTCATAGGCGTTGATCATCGCCTGCGTGATTTTCGGGACCTCGTTGTCCATGCGCTCTCCTCCTTTTTCGTTGCTCAAGAAAGAAAACCTATATCGGCGAAGCTCTGCTTGAAGATGAAATTGTGAGGAATTAGAACGCGATAGGCTACACTTGTTTGTGAAGGGAACTTGATCGCCGAGCAAGGCGCCGGGGACGCACCAGCGTGTCGCAAAAAAAATGGCGCCGATCGGCGGCGCCATGTCTTCTGCAACGGTTGCGGCCCAATCAAACGCCGGCGCCCGGATAGTTCGGGCTCTCGCGGGTGATCGTCACGTCATGGGCATGGCTTTCACGCAGGCCCGCGCCGGAGATGCGCACGAAGGTGGCGCGTTCCTGGAATTCCGGAAGGTTGGCGCCGCCGACATAGCCCATCGCCGCCTTCAGGCCGCCGCCGAGCTGATGCAGGACGCCGGAGACGGAGCCCTTGTACGGCACCTGCCCCTCGATGCCTTCCGGTACGAGCTTCAGCGTATCGCGCACTTCCGCCTGGAAATAGCGGTCGGCCGAACCGCGCGCCATGGCGCCTACCGAGCCCATGCCGCGATAGGATTTGAACGAGCGGCCCTGGTAGAGATAGACCTCGCCCGGGCTTTCGTCCGTGCCGGCAAGCAGCGAGCCGACCATGACGGCCGACGCGCCTGCCGCGATCGCCTTGGCCATGTCGCCCGAAAACTTGATGCCGCCGTCGGCGATGACGGGAATGTTCCGTTCACGCGCCGCTTCGACGGCCGACATGATCGCGGCAAGCTGCGGCACGCCGACGCCGGCGACGATACGGGTCGTGCAGATCGAGCCCGGGCCGATGCCGACCTTCACCGCATCCGCGCCGGCATCGATCAACGCCTTGGTGCCGTCGGATGTCGCGACATTGCCGGCCATGATGCGGACCGAGTTGGAAAGCTTCTTCACCCGGGTGACGGCATCGAGCACGCGCTGCGAATGGCCGTGGGCCGTATCGACGACCAGCAGGTCGACGCCCGCCTCGATCAGCCGCTCGGCACGCTCGTAGCCATCGTCGCCGACGCTGATCGCGGCGGCGGCCCGCAGACGACCCTGCGCGTCCTTGGATGCGTTCGGGTTCAGCTGCGATTTCTCGATATCCTTGACGGTGATTAGGCCGACGCAGCGGCCGTCGCCATCGACAACCAGCAGCTTCTCGATGCGATGCTTGTGGAGCAGGCGCTTGGCCTCGGTCTGGTCGACGCTCTCCTTGACCGTGATGAGGTTCTCACGGGTCATCAGTTCGTAGATGCGCTGGGTGGGATCGGAGGCGAAGCGGACGTCGCGGTTGGTCAGGATACCGACGAGGCGGCCGGCCGTGTGGCCGCCCGAACCGCCGTTCTCGACGACCGGAATGCCGGAAATGCCGTGCGCCTTCATGAGCCCCAATGCCTCGGCCAGCGTCGCATCCGGGCCGATCGTCACCGGATTGACGACCATGCCGCTTTCGAACTTCTTGACCTGCCGGACTTCCTCGGCCTGCTCGACCGGGGTGAGATTGCGGTGGATGACGCCGATGCCGCCCGCCTGCGCCATGGCGATGGCCAGCCGGCTTTCCGTCACCGTGTCCATCGCCGCCGACAGGATCGGCAGGTTCAAAACGATATCCTGGGCAATGGTGGTGGAGATATCCGTCTGGCCCGGCATCACCTCGGAATGCCCGGGCTGCAGCAGCACGTCGTCAAAGGTAAGCGCGTCCGCGCCGGTTGCCGTTTCAATGATGCGTGCCATGGCCAATTCCTTCGATCAGAAAATGCGGAGCATGCTCCGGAACGAATCGTCCGCCCGAGCGATCCCGCAAACAGTTGCTTGGAAGTTGGCGAGGGCTGGTAACACGTTCATGACAGGAAGGGAATAGCAAAAACCCGGAGATGAGACCCTCCGGGTTTGCATAGCTTACAAATCAGCGCTCAGATGTCGAATTGATAGGTCTTCGGCACGAAACGGTAACCCATCTCCTGCCTTTCGGCGAAGCCTACCGCCGGGAACGGCATGTGGTACCCAAGGAAGGCGACCCTGTCGGTGGCGATCATGTCGAACACCTTTTTGCGAGTCGCCGCCGCCTGCGCCTTGTCCATGTCGAACTTCACCTCCCAATCCGGGCGCTGCAGCGACAGCACGTAATGGTTGGCGGTATCGGCGGTGAGCACAAGGCGCTTGCCTTCCGACTCGACATTGAAGATCAGGTGGCCGGGCGTATGGCCCGGCGCCAGCATTGCCGTGACGCCCGAGACGACTTCGCCGCCGTCCTGCAGGAAGGTCATCTTCTCCGCATGCGGCTTCACATTGGCAAGCACCAGCTTGTGGTTGCCTTCGGCCGGCGTGCCGGCACGGGCCGTATCGGTCCAGAAATCGTATTCCGCCTGGCCGGCGATATAACGCGCCTTCGGGAAAGCCGGCTTGCCGTCCTCCATGATGCCGCCGATATGGTCGCCATGCATGTGAGTGATGACGATGATCGAAACGTCCTCCGGCATGTACCCGGCGGCCGCGAGACCTTCGACCAGACGCCCGCCGCCTTCGGTGCGCGCCGCCTTGCCCAAGCCGGTATCGAAGAGGATGACGTCGCTGCCGGTATCGATCAGCGTCGGCGAGAAGCTGTTGACGAACTGATCGGTCGGCAGGAAATTCTCGGTCAGCAACGCGCCGACCGTTTCCGCCGGCTGATCGGTGCCGAACGTATCACCGGGAGCGCCGGAAGGGCGGGCTCCATCCTTCACCACCAGGACCTGAAGACCGCCGACCTTGAATTTATGGATGTCCGGCGGCGTCACGCGACTGATTTCCAGCTGCTTGCCTTCCTGCGCAAAGGCCTGCCCGCCAATGATCGCGGGAGTTGCGACGAGACCGAGCCCGGCCGTGCCGAGCAGCGTCCGCCTGCCGATTCCAAAAGATGTCATTGATGTCGCTCCCTTTTCATGCCTCTGCCAAAGCCGCCTTGGCGGACCCCGATGCCGGAGGAACATAACCGCCATATATCGCAGGGAAATCCGATCTCACGTAGACGTGACCCAAAACTGAAAAAGGTGAAATTCTGCAATTGGCAGACGAGATCAACAGGTTTACAGGGGGGAGCCATCCGCGCACCTCAGGCCCCTCATGAACCGCATCGTCCCGCTCATTCTTGCCGTTGCCCTCTTCATGGAGCAGATGGATTCCACCGTCATCGCCACGGCACTGCCGGCCATCGCTGCGGACCTGAATGTCGGACCGATCACCCTCAAGCTCGCGCTGACCTCCTACATGGTGGCGCTCGCCATGTTCATCCCGATCAGCGGCTGGATGGCCGATCGTTTCGGTGCCAAGAAGATCTTCCGTCTGGCCATCCTGGTCTTCGTCGTCGGCTCGATCTGCTGCGCATTCTCGGCGGACCTGCTCCAGTTCGTCCTGTCACGCTTCCTGCAGGGCATGGGCGGCGCGATGATGACGCCGGTCGGGCGCCTCGTGCTTCTGCGGACCACCAAGCGCAGCGAGCTCGTCTCGGCCATGGCGCTGCTGACAATCCCGGCATTGATCGGCCCGCTCACCGGTCCGCCGATCGGCGGTTTCATCACCACCTATTTCACCTGGCACTGGATCTTCCTGATCAACGTCCCGGTCGGCCTTCTGGGCATCTACCTTTCGACCGTTTTCCTGCCCGAGGTGGAGGCGACCAATCCGCCCTCGATCGACTGGTGGGGCTTCCTGCTCACCTCCGTCACCGCGGCCGGCACGGTATTCGGTCTCTCCGTCATCAGCCTGCCGGCGCTGCCCCCGGCCGTCGGCATCACGGCGACGGCGCTCGGGCTTGCGGCCGGCGTCGCTTATCTCGTCCATGCGCGCAACCATCCCGCGCCGATCCTCAACCTCAAGCTCTTCCAGGACACGGCGTTCAGGGCGGCAAGCACCAGCGGCACGCTGTTCCGCATAGCGACCGGCGCAATCCCCTTCCTGATGCCGCTAATGCTGCAGCTCAGCTTCGGTCTCAACCCCTTCCAATCCGGTCTCATCACCTTCGCCGGGGCGCTCGGGGCGCTGATGGTGAAATTCCTCGCCCGGCGCGTCTTTGCGATGACAGGCTTCAAGGTGACGCTGATCACGTCCGGCATCCTCGGCGCCGTCACCACCTCCGCCAACGGCTTCTTCACGCCCGAGACCTCGCATGCCCTGATCGTCGCCTTCCTGCTGATGTCGGGCTTCTGCCGCTCCTTCTTCTTCACCGGCACGAACGCGCTCAGCTATTCGGAGATCAGCGACGAACAGGCGAGCCAGGCAACCTCGATCGCCTCGGTGCTGCAGCAGATCAGCCTCGCGCTCGGCGTCGCATTCGCAGCCTTCATCCTCGAAGCGTCGGCAGCCGTCTCCGGAACGCACCTCCAGCTTGCCGATTTCCACCTCGCATTCTTCTTCGTGGCCCTCCTCTCGCTCCTGTCGGTCGGGCCGCTCCTGCGGCTCGATCCGATGACGGGTGCGGCCGTTTCCGGCCATCGTGCCAGCCGCATGCAGCCCGAGGCAGGCGAATAGTCAGCCCTGATCGCCGGCTTGAGCCTCGGCATCCTCCGCCTTGCGGCCCTTGAAATGCTTGGCAAGCAGGAACATCTCGACCGACTCGGCGCGGGAGGCGCCGGGCTTCACGTGGATGACCTGCCTGAAATTCTGCTTCAGCATGTTGAGCAGCTCCCGTTCGGTGCCACCCTGAAAGGTTTTCGCCAGGAAATGGCCGCCCTCGCCGAGAACCTCGACGGCAAAATATGCCGCCACCTCGCAGAGATGCATGGTGCGCAGGTGATCCGTCTTCTGGTGGCCGGTCGTGGGGGCTGCCATATCCGAGATGACGAGGTCCGGCGTGCCGCCAATCGCCTCCATCAGCAGGCGCGGCGCTTCCGGGTCCAGGAAGTCGAGCTGCAAGATCCTGACGCCCGGCAGCGGCGCCATCTCCAGGAAATCGATCGCCGCGACGCGGATATCCTCGTCCGTCGAATTGGTCACCTTGGCAGCGATCTGCGACCAGCTTCCGGGCGCCGCCCCCAGATCGATGATGCGGCGGGCGCCCTTCAGGATGTGATGCTTCTCATCGATCTCCAAGAGCTTGAAAGCGGCACGGGCGCGATAACCCTCCAGCTTGGCGCGCTGCACATAGGGGTCGTTGATATGGCGCTCGAGCCAGCGCCGGGAAGACGCCTTGAGCTTGCCCTTCTTGACCTTCTGGCCGAGCTTGCGGCCGGTGCGGTTGCCACTTCCGGGGGACTTGGCGGGTGGTTTCGTCATCGCCTCGCCCCCGTCTCTTCATGGCTGCCGGCGCCCTGATTGACCCCACCCTGACCGGATCCCGGGCGGCGCGGGCGGATGCGCCGCCAGACGCCGTCGTCGGCCATCATGTCCGTCAACAGACCCTCGCGCAGGCCGCGATCGGCGACCCGCATGCGCGGGCTCGGCCAGCGGCGGCGGATCGCCTCCAGAATGGCGCAGCCGGCGAGCACGAGATCGGCCCGGTCGGGCCCGATGCAGGGGTTCGCGGCACGACCGGCGAAATCCCAGGAGAGCAGCTTCGCCTGCATGGCGCTCACTTCGGCATCCGACAGCCACAGGCCATCCACCTTGCGGCGATCGTAGCGCGGCAGATCGAGATGCACGCCGGCAAGCGTCGTGACCGTGCCCGACGTGCCGATCAGATGGAAATCCTCAGCCCCTTGGTGGCGGGCGGCTCCCAGCGGCGGACAGTCGAACCGGGCAAGCATGGCCTCGACCTCCGAAACCATGGCCGCGAAGACCTCCGGCGTCACGTCGCGGCCGCCATGGCGCTCCGACAGCGTGACGACACCCACCGGCAGGGACGTCCAATGGGTGATGTGGTTGGCAAGCCGGCTCGAACGGCTGTCGCCGATACGGATGACGGCGATCTCCGACGAGCCGCCGCCGATATCGAAGAGCACGACGGAACGCGCCTCGCGGCCGACCAGCGACGAGCAGCCGGAAACGGCGAGCCGCGCCTCGGTTTCCCGGTCGATGATCTCCAGTTCCAGACCTGTTTCGGCGGTCACGCGGGCTAGAAACGCCTCGCCGTTTTCCGCAGATCGGCAGGCTTCGGTGGCAATGAGCCGCATGCGGCGAATCGGCTTGCTGACAAGCTTGGCGGCGCAGATGCGCAGCGCCTCGACCGCACGATCCATGGCCTCCGTGGAGAGGCGGCGGCTGGCACCCAGGCCCTCGCCCAGGCGGACGATGCGTGAAAACGCGTCAACGACCCGGAACTGGCCGGGTCGCGTCGGCTGGGCAATCAACAGACGGCAATTGTTGGTGCCAAGATCGAGCGCCGCATACAGATCGTTGACATAGAGGGGTTTTTCGCTCCGCACATCCGACGAGGAAATCTCACCCGCCCTGCCCTTGGCATCCCTGATCGACGCGGATTTCGCGGCGGCCGGCGACGAAAACCTGGCAACGCCCGGCGCGGCCTTGGAGGGGGTTAGCGGCCGGCCCTGCAGGCCGCGGCCGCCGCGGTTTTTCTTGCGCCGGTTACGGGACTTGCCGGAATGCGGCTGCGGCTCGGCCTGGGGGCGTGCATGAACCTGGTCCGTTGCGGCAGAGGCCGCCAAGCCCTCCGTCCGCGGGGCGCCGCGGGATTTGGCGCGACGACGCTTGCGCTTGCGCGCCGAAGGGCTTGGTTCCTGGGCGTGAGGGCGTTCGGCCTGGGTGGCGGCCGAATCGGCCGAACCCGAATGGATGACAGGCGCCGCGTCACGGTGCTTGCCGTTTCGCTTCGCCTTCCTGCGCCGGGAGGATCGCCCCTCTCTGCGCTGTGCCGCAGACGCCCCGCCTTCCGGCGGCTTGCCGCCGCTATCGGGGTCCATCACTGTTTCAGTCCATCTCGCCGCGCAAGGCCCGAAAAGGGTATGCTGCTGGCGTCTGATTGTTTCGTTGGCACGAAGATAACAGCCCCGTGCGTTTTCGCCAACGGCTTTTTGCCGGCGACTTCTCAAGGGCCTGTTTTGCCAGCATTCCTGGAGCATGCAGCGCGGCAGCGGCAAAGCCGGGAAAGCCGGGAAAGCCGGGAAAGCATTCAAATTTTTCGAAATCGGTATTTGCAATCCGCCCGCTTTTGTTTATAAGCGCCGCACACCAGCCGAGCCGCTTCACCAGCCGCTCCTGCTGGGGAATAGTTCAATGGTAGAACAGCGGACTCTGACTCCGTCGATCTTGGTTCGAATCCAGGTTCCCCAGCCAATATTTTCCTGAGTGACGTCAGCCGAATGGAATGCGACAGGTGCGGCTCGTTTGTGGAGGCTCCGCTCCCCGTCAATCCGGGCATGCGCCCGCCCGATGGGCACATGTCATGATAAAAAAGGCTGCAAAGCCATTGAATTATTTTCTTTTCTAAAGGACGTGCATCCGGCGTCTTGTTATTTTAACAATATCCAGGTCAGTCATAGAGGGGAGCGATCATGGATATGTTCCTGAAGGACGGGAATGACGCGGTGCTGGAGACACGTGTGAACGATGCCGTGGCGGGGCCGGGGTCGTTTACATGGGATATCGTGCTCGATCGGCTTTGGGGGGATGCAATTCTTGCGCGCGTTCTCGACTTGCCTGTCGCAGTGGTGAACGAGGGCATCTCGATCGTCGATTATCTCAATCTCGTTCATCCCGACGACAAGGCGAACCTGGCAAAGAAGGTGCACAAATCCATCCTCAGCGCCTCGTCATGCTGCGAATCCCACCGGCTTTTGCGTGATGACGGTTCCGGACCCATCTGGGTCACGGTGTATGGCCATTATTACCGTGTGCAAAATGGCCTGCCGACCCTGTGCAGCGGCACGATCGAACGCGTGCGGATCAGCGAACCGAGGTTGGTGGTGGCCAATGGAAACCATCTGGCCTCACATTCCCATCACAATGAATCACCTTGAGCGATGGACGCTGGGTTTCAGGCTCCAGGGGCCTTATACCAATGGCGGGTTTACTTCAGTTGGAGGCCGTCATGAAAAGCCCGCCGCAAACAACCTTCTCCTTTACCACGATCCTCGCTACGTCAATTATTCTGGCCGGTCTCACCCTCGCCGCGACGGCAGCAGCAGCACAGGAAGGGATCGCCATCCCTTCCCCCCGCCTCGATGAAGCGCCGGGCACCGCGGCGACCGAGACAGCGGTCCTCGCCGGCGGCTGTTTCTGGGGTGTCCAAGGCGTGTTCCAGCATGTCGAAGGCGTCGCGAACGCCGTTTCCGGTTATGCCGGCGGCGCCGGGGATACGGCCCACTACGAGACGGTCGGATACGGCAAGACGGGCCATGCGGAATCCGTGAAGGTCACTTTCGATCCGAGAAAGGTGAGCTACGGCCATCTGCTGCAGATCTATTTCTCGGTCGCCCACGACCCGACCGAACTCAACCGCCAGGGACCGGACGTCGGCACGCAATACCGCTCGACGATTTTCCCGACGAACGACGAACAGGCCCGCATCGCCAAGGCCTATATCGAACAGCTCGACAAGGCGAAGGTCTATGACGCGGCGATCGTCACGACGATCGAACCTGGCAGGGCCTTCTATCCTGCCGAGGACTATCACCAGGATTTCCTGACGAAGAACCCGACCTACCCCTATATCGTCTTCAACGACCTGCCGAAGATCGAGAACCTTCAGAAGCTCTTCCCGAAGGATTATCGCGCCGATCCGGTTCTGGTCGCGGAGGCGGGCATCGGTAACTAACCGAGAGCCTGCATCCGCCGGCAGGTCGTCGGGATGTGATGCCCGGTCAGCTCCGCCACGAGGATATCGCGAGATTCGTCCAGCGGTATCCGGCGGAGCTATTCGATTCCGCGGACGAGGCGACCGTCGCTAAGCGCTCTGGAGAACTCAGCTTTCCCGCACCGGTTCCGCATGCCGCACCACGCCCGGCACATAGAGGCAGGCAAGAACGATCAGCGCCGCGATCAGGAACATGACGATGAAGGTCAGGTGAAGCGCATCCTGCAGCACGAGCCGGATCGGCGATTCGGCGGCAAGCGCGGCGCCGGTATCTTCGAGCAGGCTGCGCAACTGATCCGAGGTGACCGGATCAGCGCCGGTCGTATGCGCAAGGCCGTAGCTCAGTACCGCACCAAGCACGGCGGCCCCCAGCGTACTGCCCAGATTGCGGGCGAAGATGTTCGACGCCGTGGCGCTGCCGCGCTCTGACCAGCCGACGCTTTCCTGGATGATGACCAGCGAGCAGATGCTGATGAGCCCCATGCCGAAGCCCATGACGAGCGAGCCTGCACCGGCCTGGACGGGCGAGCTTTCCGGCGACAGGAGCACGAGGAGAAACGAGCCGGCCGGAACGCAGGCGCTGCCGAAGATCATCATGCGCCGCAGGCCGAAGCGCGGGAAGAAGCGGGAGGCGAGCGTCGCCGCGAGCGGCCAGCCGATGAGCAGCATGGTGAGCGCGAAGCCCGCCACCACCGCCGACCGGTTCAGCACGGTCTGCACATACATGGGAAGGAAGGTCGTCAGCCCCATGATCGCCATGCTGGCGAGGAAGGTCGCCACATTGGCAGCTGCGATCGGCCGCTGGCGCCACAGTTCCAGTGACACCATCGGCGCCTCAGCCCGGCGCTCCTGCCAGAGGAACAGGGCGAAACTCACGACGAAGATGACGATGGCAACCACCGTATAGGCCGCGGCGCCTTCCGATTCGGTGAGCGCAATCATCAGCGACGCGATGGCGACCGTGAAAAGACCCGCACCAAGCACATCGATCGACACCGTCCGAGACTGCTTTTCCTCGTGCAGGAACACGATGAAGCCGGCGAGCGACAAAAGGCCGACCGGAACATTGATCCAGAAGACCCAGGCCCAGGACAGATTATGGACGATGACGCTGCCGAGAAGCGGCCCGACAACGGCCGAAAGCGCCCAGACGCTGGCAAGATAACCCTGAACCTTGCCGCGTTGCGCACCGGGGAAGAGATCCCCCACGACCGTCATGGTGACCGGCTGGATCGCACCGGCGCCAATGCCCTGCAGGAGCCGGAAGGCGATCATCGACGGCATGGACCAGGCGAAACCTGCCAGAACCGAAGCGATGAGAAAGACCACGATACCGAACAGGATGATCGGCTTGCGGCCGTAGATGTCCGAAAGCTTGCCGAACACCACGGTCAGCGCGGTCTGAGCCAGCAGGAAGGACGAGAAGACCCAGCTGTAGAGGTTCAGCTGACCGAGCTGCGCGGCGATCTGCGGCATGGCTGTGGAAACGATCGTCGCTTCGATTGCGATCATCGCCATGCTTGCCATCACGGCCGCGATGACCAGCGCCCGGTTGGAGCGTGGATGTGTCATGGGTTTTTCACCTGGGAACGCTGAGATGCGAACACGATGGGGATGGATGTCCGGCGGCCAAACGGTCGTCGTTGCGGGATAATTCCTACCTATCCCCATACGGGCCGGCGTCAAGCGCGAAATCTGGTACTCTCAAAGCCATGACGATAAATTGTGAGATCGCAACCCGGTCGGCGGCCCGCTGACTGCCGCCGAAGTCCGGTCATGAATCCGCAGGGCAAAGCACTGAATAGACTTCCTGCGGGCTCACCGAGCGCCGGATCGCTGCAGCCGTCTCCTCCTCTCGCACGCGGCGGGCTATGCAGGAGAGGATGTTCAGGTGGTCCGGTCGGCTTTCCGGATTGAGAAGCAGGAAGACGAGATCGACCGGCTGCTCGTCCACGGCCTCGAAATCGATGGGCTTCACCAGGCGGGCAAACAGGCAGAAATGCCGGTCGAGACCCTTCACGCCCGCATGCGGGATGGCGATGCCGCCGCCTATGCCGGTGGAACCCAGGCTTTCCCGGTTAGTGAGTGCCTTGCCGATGTCATTGGCGTCAAGCGACAGTCTTTCGGCCGCAAGAGTGGAAAGCTGCTTGATCAGGATCGCCTTGGAAGGCGGTGCAAGGTCGAGCACGATATTCTCCGGGGGGAGGTAATCACGGAGTTTCATGGCGATGTCCATTGATTGAAAACGAAGCGCCTATTGGCCTTCCTGGAGCCGATAGCCGACACCGGTCTCGGTCAGGATGTATTGCGGTTGATCGGGCGTTTTCTCGATCTTCTGGCGGAGCTGGCGCACATAGACGCGCAGGTATTGCACGTCGGTCAGCCCATCCCAGACATGTTCCAGCAGAAAGCGGTGGGTGAGCACCTTGCCGGCATGCTGCACGAGGATGCGCAGGATGTCATATTCCTTCGGCGAGAGCTTGATCTCCTTGCCGGCCACCTTGACGATGCGCTTGACGAGATCGACGGAGAGCTCGCCCGTCTGGAAGACGGGCTTCTCGCCCTGGGTCTGCAGGCGGTGGCGGAGCGCCACGCGGATACGGGCGACGAGCTCGTTCATGCCGAAGGGTTTCGTCACATAGTCGTCGGCGCCGAGTTCCAAGGCCTTGACGATGCCGGCCTCGTCGGTGCGGCTCGACAGGATGACGATCGGCAGATCGAGCCCCTCCCCCCGCCACCGGGCGAGCAGGTCGTGGCCCGGCATGTCGGGCAGGCCGAGATCGAGGATGATGAGGTCCGGCTTTTCGGTCCTGACCAGATCGATCGCGACCTTGGCGTTCATCGCCTCGCTGACGGCATAATCCTGCGTCGAAAGGCCGACGCGGAGCAGCTTGCGGATCGGCGGCTCGTCATCGACGATCAGGACGCGCACGGCGGTATTGGTCATTCGCTGTCTCCCAATATGGGCGTTTCGGCCGGCGCAAATACATTATCGGAGGAGGGCATGCGGATGGTGAAGATCGCGCCTGTATGGTCCGACCGGTTGGCGGCGCGGATCGTGCCGCCCATCGCCTCGATGAAACCACGGCAGATAGAAAGGCCGAGGCCGGTGCCGGCGCGCACATGATCGCCCTTGCGCACGCGGTAGAAGCTGTCGAAGATACGCTCGACGTCATCCGGCGGAATGCCCGGCCCTTCGTCTATGACGGAGATAAGGATCGAGCCACCGTCCCGCCAGCCGCGGATGTCGATGACGGTTCCATCGGGCGCATATTTGGCGGCGTTGTCGATCAGGTTGAAGAGAACTTGTTCGAACAGGACCGGATCGACCTTCAGCATCGGCAGGTCTTCGGGAATGCTGACATGCACCTTGTGCCGCGCGGTGATCTTGGCGGCCCGGCTGAGCGCCGTACCGACGATGTCGCCGGCAAAGTGATAGGCGTAGTTCGGCTCCATGGCGCCCGAGCCGATGCGGGTCATGTCGAGCAGGTTGGAGATGAAGCGGTTCAGCCGCTCGGATTCGTCGACCACGCTGGTTAGCAGTTCGGCGCGCGCCTCTTCGGGAATGTCGTCGCCGAAATCCTTCAGCGTGCCGGCCGAGCCCATGATCGCCGCAAGCGGCGTCTTGAGATCGTGCGAAATGGAGGTCAAGAGCGCCGTGCGCAGCCGGTCCGTCTCGGCGGCGAGCTTCGCCCTGTCGACGTCGGAGACGAGCTGGATGCGCTCGATGGCGAGGGCTGCCTGGTCCGCCAGGGCATCGAAAAGCCGCTGTTGTTCGGGGGTCAGGAGCGGTCCTTGCTTGTCGTTGTCGAGACCGATGACACCGACCGCCTCGCGGCCGGTGCGCATCGGCAGGTAAAGGCGCTTGGCGCCCGGCAGCGTATCGGCGGCGCGGCCGGCGGGGCGATTGTGCTCCCAGGCCCATTTGGCGGCGGCGATATCCGCATCCACCAGCGTGTCGTCCGGCGGATATCCGGCCTTGACCGCGATCGAGCCGTTTTCCGGCAGCAGGATGACGACGCGGACCTTCAGCATCGAGGCGATCTGGAAGGCGGTCGCCCAGAGCACGTCGTCCAACGTGCCGGTGCCGGCAAGTTTCTTGGAGAAGAGATAGAGGTCTTCCGTCGTGCGTGCCCGCTGACGGGCGGCGGCGGCCTGGCGCTGGACGGCGGCAGTCAGGTTGGAGGCAACAACAGCAACACCAAGATAGAAGAGCAGCGCCACCAGGCTTTCCGGATCGCGGACCGTAAAGGTGTAGCGCGGCTCCAGGAAAAAGAAGTTGAACGACAGGGCGCCGAGCAGCGAAGCGAAAAGCCCCGGCCCCAGCCCGCCGCGCACAGCGGCCGCCAGCACCGCCATCAGGAAGACGAGCGCCAGATTCTGGACGTCGAGCGTCTGGTCGAGCAGGACGCCAACTGCGATCGCCAGGGCGACGAAGGCCGCGCTCTTGATATAGGGCTTGATGCGGAAAGGTTTCGGCGGCTGTGCGGCCTTCACCCCGTGCGGCGGCTCGCTCTCCTTCGCATCGCCGGAGATCACATGCACGCTGATATCGCCCGCGTAGCGGATCAGGTCATGGGTGACCGAGCCCTGCCAGAGCTGGCGCCAGCGCGATTTGGTCGGCCGGCCAACGACGACATGGGTGAAGTTGTTGGCATTCGCATAGGCGATGATCTCACGCGAGGGAGAGAGCGCCGGCAGCGTCACGGTCTCCCCGCCGAGCTGCTGTGCAAGCCGCATATTGGTTGCCAGCCGATCCTTATCCTCGTCGGAGAGATTGGCCGATTGCGGCGTTTCCAGATGAAGTGCCGCCCAGGGCGCCCGCAGGCGATCCGCCTGCCGGCGCGCGTAGCGGACGAGGCTCGCGCCGCCGCGGTTATGATCGATGCAGACGAGTACCCGGTCGCCGGCTGCCCAGGGGCCGGAGATAGCATGGGCCTGCATATGGTTCAAAAGCTGCTCGTCAACCCGCTGGGCCGTGCGGCGGAGCGCCAGTTCGCGCAAGGCGGTCAGGTTGCCGGGTGAGAAATAGTTCTCGATCGCCCGACGGGCCGTCGTCGGCACATAGACCTTGCCATCCTTCAGCCGCTTGATGAGGTCGTCCGGGGTGAGGTCGATGATCTCCACGTCGTCGGCCCGGTCGATGATCGAGTCCGGCACCGTCTCGCGCACGCGGATACGGGTGATCTGCGCCACGACGTCATTCAGGCTTTCGACATGCTGGATGTTCATCGTCGAATAGACGTCGATGCCCTGCGAAAGGATCTCCTGCACGTCCATGTAGCGTTTGGGATGGCGGCTGCCGGCAGCATTGGTATGCGCCAGCTCATCGACCAGGACCAGAGCCGGGTGGCGGGCGATGATCGCATCGAGGTCCATTTCCTCAAGCTGCTGGCTGCGATAGTCGATCTTCTTGCGCGGAATGACCTCGAAACCTTCGACCAGAGCCTCGGTTTCCCGGCGGCCATGGGTCTCGACGACACCGATCACCACATCGACACCATCGGCCTTGCGGGCGCGGCCGGACATCAGCATCTCATAGGTCTTGCCGACGCCGGGCGCCGCGCCCAGGAAGATCTTCAGCCGCCCGCGCCCTTCCCGCTCGGCGTGCTCCAGAAGCGCATCCGGCGATGGCCTGTTCTCGATCTCGCGACTGTCGTCTGGCATGGGGATACCTGTCTCCCAACCGGGAAAGCTGCGGCCGCCGAGGCGGCGGCCGCAGCCATTTCAATTTAGGAACTGGCGCCGTCAAGCGCCATATTGAGCGCCAGCACATTCACTAGAGGTTCGCCAAGGAAACCGAGCTCGCGGCCTTCCACATGGGCATCGATCAGTGCGCGGACCGCAGCCTCATCCATATTGCGGGCCTTGGCGACGCGCGGCACCTGGAAATAGGCGGCTTCCGGCGAGATATGCGGATCGAGACCGCTGCCCGAAGCGGTTACGAGGTCGATCGGGACTTCGGCATTCGGGTTGGTGGCCTTGGCGGCCTCGTAATCCGTCTTCACGCGGTCGATCAGCTTCTGGCTGGTAGGCCCAAGGTTTGAGCCGGAGGACGAAGCGGCGTTGTAACCGTCGCCTGCGGCCGAAGGACGGCCGTGGAAATACCGGTTGCCGGTAAAAGCCTGGCCAATCAGCGTAGAACCGATCACCTGGCCGTCCTTCTCGATCAGGCTGCCATTCGCCTGGGTCGGGAAAAGGGCCTGGGCGATGCCGGTCATGGCAAGGGGATAGGCAAGGCCGGTAATGGCCGTGGTGGCAACGATCATGACGATTGCCGGACGAAGTTCTTTCAACATGATGATTTCTCCTCAGGCGAGGCCGATCGCGGTGATGACGATGTCGATCGCCTTGATGCCGATGAAGGGGACGATGATGCCGCCGACACCGTAGATGACGAGGTTGCGGGAAAGCAGCGCGCCGGCGCCGATCGCCCGGTATTTCACGCCCTTCAGCGACAGCGGGATCAGCGCAATGATGATCAGCGCGTTGAAGATGATCGCCGAGAGGATGGCGCTTTGCGGGGTCGCAAGGCCCATGACGTTCAGCACGCCGAGCTGCGGATAAAAGGCCAGGAACATCGCCGGGATGATGGCGAAATATTTGGCAATGTCGTTGGCGATCGAAAACGTCGTCAGCGCGCCGCGGGTCATCAGGAGCTGCTTGCCGATCTCGACGATCTCGATGAGCTTCGTCGGATCCGAGTCGAGGTCGACCATGTTGCCGGCTTCGCGGGCGGCGACGGTGCCGGTGTTCATGGCGACGCCGACATCGGCTTGCGCGAGCGCCGGGGCATCGTTGGTGCCGTCGCCGCACATGGCGACCAGCTTGCCCTTGGCCTGTTCCTCGCGGATGAGCGAGAGCTTGTTTTCCGGCGTCGCCTGGGCGAGGAAATCGTCCACGCCGGCTTCGGCGGCGATCGCGGCGGCCGTCATCGGGTTGTCGCCGGTGATCATCACGGTGCGGATGCCCATGCGGCGCAGTTCCGCGAAACGTTCGCGGATGCCCCCCTTGACGATATCCTTCAACTGGACGACGCCGAGCAGCTTTCCATCGCGAGCGACGGCAAGCGGCGTGCCGCCGGACTTGGCGATTTCCTCGGCGATCGCATTGAGCTCGCGCACGGTTTCCGATTGACCGAGCGAAACGACCGCGGCGTTGCCTGAGACCGGCAAGGAACCCGAACCGACATAGGCGAGCACAGCATCGACGGCGCCCTTGCGGATCGACGAGCCTTCCAGATCGACACCGCTCATACGGGTCTGGGCCGTGAAGGGCACGAACGCGGCGTGCAGGCTCTGCATGTCGCGGCCACGGATCGCGTATTTCTCCTTGGCGAGCACGACGATGGAACGGCCTTCCGGTGTTTCGTCGGCAAGCGAAGCGAGCTGGGCCGCGTCGGCGAGATCCTGTTCGGTGACGCCCCGGACCGGGTAGAAGGCCGTCGCCTGGCGGTTGCCGAGCGTGATGGTGCCGGTCTTGTCGAGGAGCAGCGTGTCGACGTCGCCGGCAGCTTCGACCGCGCGGCCGGACATGGCGAGCACGTTGAAGCGGACGAGACGGTCCATGCCCGCGATGCCGATGGCGGACAGCAGCGCGCCGATCGTGGTCGGGATGAGCGTCACGAAGAGCGCGACGAGCACGATGATCGGGATCGAGCCGCCGGCATAGGCCGCAAAGCTCGGGATGGTCGCGGTGGCGAGCACGAAGATCAGCGTCATGCCGGCGAGCAGGATGTTGAGCGCGATCTCGTTCGGCGTCTTCTGGCGTTCCGCACCTTCAACGAGCGAAATCATCCGGTCGAGGAAGGTGGAGCCGGCCGCCGCCGTGATGCGCACGCGGATCCAGTCGGAGAGAACCTGCGTGCCGCCGGTGACGGCCGAGCGGTCGCCGCCGGATTCGCGGATGACCGGGGCGGATTCGCCGGTAATCGCTGCTTCGTTGACCGAGGCAACGCCTTCGATCACCTCTCCGTCCGACGGGATGATGTCGCCAGCCTCGACGATGACCACGTCGTTCACCTTCAGACTGGTGCCCGGGACCATCTTGTAGACGGTGCGGTCGGTGCCGGTGAGCAGCTTGGCCTGGGTTTCGGTACGGGTCTTGCGCAAAGAATCGGCCTGCGCCTTGCCGCGGCCTTCCGCGACCGCTTCGGCGAAATTGGCGAATAGCACGGTGAACCAGAGCCAGAGGTTGACCTGGAACGAGAAACCGAGATCGCCGCCGCCGGCCGTCAGGTCACGGAGGAAGAGGATGGTAGTGAGGGCCGAAACCGTCGCCACGACGAACATGACCGGGTTTCTGGCAAGGGTCCGCGGGTTGAGCTTCTTGAAAGCGGCGCCGACGGCCGGAACGAGGATGCGACTATCCATGATACTCGCAGATTTTGCCTGGCTCATAAGAGACTCCAGCTTTGAAAAAGAGGCGACCGGAGCGCGGTCAGCCTAAAAGGATTTTGGCTGCGAAGACGATGGCGAGGATGCCCGCCATCATCACAAGAATTGCGTTGGATCCGCACCACCACTGCGGGGTCTCCTTGCCTCGGCTTTGGGAGGTAAGGATGGATTGTCTGCGGAGTGCCTGGCGAATGCTCATCGTGTCACCTCAGAACGTCTGGCCGGCGATCATCACCAGGTGCTCGACGACCGGACCCAGGGCCAGCGCGGGCATGAAGGTGAGGCCGCCGACGATCAGGATCGTGCCGACGAGCAGGCCGACGAAGAGGCCGCCGTCCGTCGGGAACGTGCCTGCCGAGGCCGGGACCGTCTTCTTGGCGACCAGCGAGCCTGCGATCGCCAATGCCGGTATGATGACCAGGAAGCGGCCCATCAGCATGCCGATGCCGAGCGTCACATTGTACCAGGGCGTGTTGCCGGTCAGTCCGCCGAACGCCGAGCCGTTGTTAGCCGCAGCCGACGTATAGGCATAGAGGATTTCGGAGAAACCGTGCGGGCCGCCGGTGCCGACCGAAGCCACCGCCGAAGGCATGACGGAGGAGATCGCCACGAAGACCAGCATGGCAAGCGGCAGGCAGAGGATGGCAAGCACGGCCATCTTCATTTCCTTCGCCTCGATCTTCTTGCCGAGATATTCCGGCGTGCGGCCGACCATCAGGCCCGCCACGAAGACGGCGACGACGATGAAGAGAAGGATGCCGTAGAAGCCCGCACCGACGCCGCCGACGATGACTTCGCCGAGCTGCATGTTGATGAGCGGGATAAGACCGCCGAGCGCCGTGAACGAGCCGTGCATGGCATTGACCGCGCCGCAGGAGGCAGCCGTCGTGATGACCGCAAAGAGCGACGACATAGCGATGCCGAAGCGGACTTCCTTGCCTTCCATGTTGCCGCCCGAAAGGCCGAGCTGGTGCATCAGCGGGTTGCCGGCTGCTTCCGCCCAGTAGGTGACGATCACGCCGGCGATGAAGAGCACGCCCATCGCACCGAGGATCGCCCAGCCCTGACGCTGGTTGCCAACCATGCGGCCGAAGACATTGGTGAGTGCTGCGCCGACCACGAAGATCGAGACGATCTGGATGAGGTTCGAGATCGCATCCGGATTTTCGAACGGATGGGCGGAGTTGGCGTTGAAGAAGCCGCCACCATTGGTGCCGAGCATCTTGATGGCGAGCTGCGAAGCGACCGGGCCGACGGCGATCGTCTGCTGGACGCCTTCCAGCGTCGTCGCATTGACATACGGGCCAAGCGTCTGCGGCACGCCGAGCCAGACGTATATCAGCGTCAGCACGATGCAGACCGGCAGCAGGATATAGAGGGTTGAGCGGATCATATCGACCCAGAAATTGCCGATCGCCTTGCCCGACGCGCGCGCGAAGGCGCGGATGAAGGCAACCGCGATGGCAATGCCCGTCGCCGCGGAGACGAAGTTCTGGACGGTCAAGCCCATCATCTGCGTCAGGTACGACATGGTGCTTTCGCCGCCGTAGTTCTGCCAGTTGGTGTTGGTGACGAAGCTGACGGCGGTATTGAAGGAAAGCTCGGAAGGCACGGCAGCCATGCCGGCCGGATTATAGGGCAGGACGCCCTGCAGGCGCATCAGTGCATAAAGCACGAGGACGCCGAGCAGGTTGAACATCAGGAGCGAGAAGGCATAGGAGGTCCAATGCTGTTCCTCGCGATCACTGGTGCCTGCCACGGCATAAAGCCCCCGTTCGATCGGAACGAGGACCGGTGAGAGGAATGTGCGCTCGCCCGAAAAGACACGCGTCATATAACCGCCGAGCGGTTTGACGAGCACGAGGACGATCCCGCAATAAAGCAGAATCTGAAGCCATCCGTTGAGGGTCATGGGAGGAAACTTTCAATATCCAGCAGCTTGGAAACTAGAAGCGCTCGGGACGAATGAGAGCGTAGATAAGATAGGCGGTGAGGAAGATGGTCACGCCACCGCTCAAGACGTAATCGAAGATCATGGTCCCCTCCTTCAAAGCCTGTCGCAGGCGCGCGTATAGGCAAAGCAAAGGACGAAGAAGGCGACCGCCGTGCCAAGTAGAATGATATCCAACATGATCTGGACTCCTGGATTGTTCGTGGAGTCAGACAAGACAAAGGGCGCCATCACGAGAGACGGCACCTTTCATGCTTTCTGGCTTGGAGATGATCCCTGGATCTCTCGCACTCTTAATATGCGGCGGGATCGCATAGGGGTTCGAGATTGGCGGCAGAGGAAAGAAATAAGAATCCTATAGGAATTTCCGTCTTTCCACGGCCGCCGATTTTCAGAATACGCTCGACGCCAAGGTTACGACGTGGGCGATGGCGAGCACCGCCAGCATGATGTCGAGCATGCCGAGAATGACGTTCGAGGCGTGCAGGTTTTCATGGCTGCCGGAGAAATGCGCGCGCGGACAGACATATCCGCGCATCGAATGGAAAGTGCGAGACATTATCCATCTCCTCACGCCCTGCCGGCGACTTTCAGCATTGGGCTCATGACCCGGTTCTCGAAGGCCGAGTCGAGGCTGAGCGTCACATTATCGGGGACGCAGCAGACGGCGCCGGGCAGGTGGTCGCTTTCGAACATGGCGAAATGCACGGCCGCCGCGCGGTCGGTGAAAAGACCGCCGACACGGCCTTCGCGGTCGGCGACGACCCAACGACCGCCGGTATCGCGGCCGACCATGAAACGCACGCCCCGTTGGAGAGGCTCGCTTTTCAACATTGCTTTATTCATGGCGCATCCTCCTCAAGCAGCCATCATGGCGATCGCGCCGGCGGCGCAGAAGCCGATACCCATCACGCCGAGAAGCCTCAGGAAGATGCCGAGGTTCTGATCGACGGGGCTCAGGTTCGATACGGGTTCGTCACGGCGGCGGACGTCATGTTCCGCAAGGACCTGCGCCAGATAGAAATTCCCCAAACAGCCAAACATCTCAATTCACTCCTTGCTGGAATTGGCCCGCGCGGCGGGGATGTCGCGAGGCCGGCATCGAAGCCGATGCACGTCCCAAAAGGTAGCGACGGCTCCATAAGCTTTCGATTGGACGGAGGAGACGAAGAAATAGGGAATCCATATAGGCTGTGGCGATTTTTCATTTGCACCGCAGCATCCGGAACGGCATGGTCGGATAAAGGATTTAAATCCTCGAACTATAAAAGACTTGGGAAATGGAATTCAGATCATGACAGCGGATGCGATCGTGCTGGGGGCCGGCATCATCGGTGTTTCGACGGCATTGCAGTTGGCGCGGCGCGGCAGATCGGTGGTTCTCGTCGATCGGAAAGAGCCCGGTCTCGAAACCTCCTACGGCAATGCCGGCCTCATCCAGCGCGAGGGCGTCGTCCCCTACGGCTTTCCGCAGCAGTTCGGCCTGATCCTGCGCTACGCGCTGAACAACCGCATCGACGCGCATTACCACTGGCGGGCGCTCCCTTCAGTCACTTCCTTCCTGGCAAGATACTGGTACCATTCCAATCTCACCCGCCATCAGCTCATCGCGCGCGCCTATGCGCCGCTGATCGAGCACTCGATCTCGACCCATAACGAGCTGATCGAGGAAGCGGGTGCTCAAGACCTGATCGCCAAGAACGGCTGGACCGAAGTCTTCCGTACCCGCGCCAAGCACGACGGGGAGATCGAGGAAGCCGAGCGGCTGAAAAAGGAATACGGCGTCGCCTTCACGGAACTGTCGCCCGCCGATATCGCCGCTCAGGAGCCCAATCTTTCCAGCGACTTCGTCGGCGGCCTGAAATGGGAAGATCCGTGGTCGGTGAAGGATCCTCTGGCATTGACGCGTGCCTATGTGGCGCTCTTCGAAAAGCTCGGCGGGCGCGTCCTGAAGGGCGACGCGAAAAGCCTGTCGCAGACCAGGACCGGCTGGCGCGTCGTCGCCGGCGACGGCACGGTGGAGGCCAAGGACGTCGTCGTGGCGCTCGGCCCCTGGTCGGACACGGTCACCAAGCCGCTCGGCTACAATTTCCTGGTCGGCGTCAAGCGCGGCTACCACATGCATTACGGCACGAAGGGCAACGCCAAGCTCAACGGCTGGACCATGGATGCCGAGCGCGGTTATTTCCTCGCGCCGATGAACCAGGGCATCCGTCTGACGACGGGCGCGGAATTCGCCCGCCGCGACGCGCCGAAGACGCCGGTCCAGGTGGAGCGGGCCGAAACCGTGGCCCGGACCATCTTCCCGTTGGGTGAGCGGCTGGACAAGGAGCCGTGGATGGGTGCCCGGCCCTGCACGCCGGACATGATGCCGGTGATCGGCAAGGCTCCGCGTCACGAGGGCCTCTGGTTCGCCTTTGGCCATGCGCATCACGGCCTGACGCTCGGACCGGTGACCGGCCAGGTGATCGCGGAGGCGATCACGGGCGAGAAAACGCTGATCGACATCTCCGCCTACCGGCCGGAGCGCTTCAACGCCTAGCTCTACCGATGGGAGTGGGCTATCTGGTATTCCATGGAAGATATCAGCTCCGCCCAGATCTATTTCGAGAACAATCCGGATATCGAAGTGAGCATGGCCGTCTTCGCGCCGCATGCCAATTCCTATTGCCGGCTGAGGCCGAGCGAGCATGCGCCGACCTATGCCTCCTGGGGTTTCGACAACCGCTCGGCCGCCGTGCGCGTCATCACTGCGTCGAAGCCTGCGACGGCGCTCTATATCGCTTGCAAACAGCAGGAGCTCGCCGAATTTTCCATCCGCGTGACCGACATGGAATACGACGCCTATATCCGGACGATGTGAGATGAGCTTCAAAATCAGCGACAATCCCCGTCACACGAATTCTTGGTACGCGGCCTCGGCGAACGACAAGCGCATCCGCCCGGCGCTCGAAGGCGATACGGAAGCCGATATCTGCGTCATCGGCGCGGGTTTCACCGGCATTTCAGCGGCATTGGAATTAGCCGAGCGTGGTTATTCGGTCGTGGTGCTGGAAGCGGAACGCATCGGCTTCGGCGCCTCCGGCCGCAATGGCGGGCAGATCGTCAACGGCTACAGCCGAGATCTCGAAACGATTGCCGGACGCTACGGCCGCGACAAGGCTGTGGAACTCGGCGCCATGTCGCTGGAAGGCGGTGAGATCATCCGCAGCCGCGTCGAAAAGTACGGCATCGATTGCGACCTCGTGGCAGGCGGCTTCTTCGCGGCCTTCACGGACAAGCAGATCCGCGAGATGGAAGTCCATAAGGCGCATTGGGAGAAACATGGCCATGCCGGGCTGGAAATGGTCTCCAAGGCGGATGTCGGAAAATACGTGAAGACCGGCCGTTATGCCGGCGGCATGATCGACAGACTGGGCGGCCATATCCATCCGCTGAACCTCGTGCTCGGCGAGGCGGCGGCGGTGGAGCGCCTCGGCGGACGCATCTTCGAGGGCTCGCGTGTCATCGGCGCTGAGATGGGCGAAAGACCGGTGGTACGGACCGGGAAGGGCATGGTGAAGGCGAGCTACGTGCTCGTCTGCGGCAATGCCTATCTCGCACCGCTTCTGCCGGAAATCCACGGGCGGATGATGCCGGTCTCATCCCAGGTCATGACGACGGAACCGCTCGACGCAGCGCTGATCGGAAGCCTGCTGCCGGCCAACTATTGCGTCGAGGACGCCAACTACATTCTCGACTATTACCGCCGCACCGCCGACAACAGGCTGCTCTATGGCGGCGGCATCGGCTACGGCGGCAATGACCCGAAAGACCTGACGGGGGTCATCCGCCCCAACATGCTGAAGACCTTTCCGCAATTGAAGGACGTAAGGATCGACTATGCCTGGAGCGGCAATTTCGCGCTGACGCTGACCCGCATCCCGCATATGGGACGTCTCTCCGACAAGGTCTATTTCTCGCATGGCGACAGCGGCCACGGCGTCACGACCACGCATCTGCTGGGCAAAATCCTCGGCGAGGCCGTCGCGGGCCATGCGGAACGCTTCGACATCTGGGCCTCGCTGCCGAACCTGCCCTTCCCCGGCGGCAGGACATTCCGCGTGCCGTTCACGGTGCTCGGCGCGTGGTGGTACGGCTTGCGAGACCGGCTCGGCCTTTAACCCCCGGGCTTTCAAACCGAAGCGGGGAAGCTGCCGGTGAAATAATAAGTCGCCTGCACGCGGATGATGGACTTGAATTGTGCCACGATCTGCAAGGCTTCGTCATCCGGTACCAGAAGAGCCAGGCGAAGCGTCGCGCCGGCCATGTGGAACATCACCAGCAACGTGCGCGAATAATTTTCACGCAAGGGCTCCCGGACGAATTGCTCCGTAGCTTTGTAGAATACCTCCGACTGGAGACGGGTTTCGGCAATGTCCAGATCCGCCAGCGTCTTGTCCGCCTGGATGGCGTTCAGAAGATCCTGGGTCGAAGGCTCCTGCCGCATTTTTTGGTAATACAGATCGAAAAGCGCCTCTGTCGCCTGCAGGGCGTCTTCGGTGGTCTCGATCTTCTCGATCTCCCCCGTCACGAACGAGCGAACCTCTTCGACATACCGTTCGTAGAGCATTGCGATAATGGCGGACTTGTTCGGGAAATATTGGTAGACCGATGCGATCGGCCCGCCGGAAAGAGCTGCTATCTCCTTCATGGTCACTGCGTCGATGCCCTTCCGGCCGATCAGTTCCATGGATACCTTCAGGATCTCATCGATACGCTCGCGGCTCCTTTCCTGTTTCGGCACCCGCCGAAGGGAAGCTTGCCCCGGTCCTCGCGTCGAATCTGACATCCGCCAACCGTCTCCTCAAACACCTACCAAGCGTTGCATTGCGTGGACAACCGAATTTCCGGAAGACCCAGCAAATTGCATAGACACAAAAAGTGTTTCTTTATACGGCTCTGAAAGAGTTTCGGATCACCGAACCTGACAATTTTTTTGAGAATACTTCCTCAGGCGGCACACAAGACATGGTGCCGGAAAAACAGGAGCATGAATCACATTATCATGCCCCGTCACAACTTGGCGAGTCCGCCGAAAGCCTTACTTACGATGTCATCCAGACTTTGATCAATATCGACGGTCACAACGGCGGCTTCATCTTTGGGGCTTTCCAGCGTCGCGAGCTGGCTCCGCAGCAGCGATGTGGGCATGAAATGGCCGGTGCGGGCGCCCATCCGGCCTTCGAGCACCTTGGGATCGCCCGTCAGGAAGACGAAATAGAGCGTGCCGCCGCTCGCCTGCCGCAGCCGGTCGCGATAGGTTTTCTTGAGCGCGGAGCAGGAGACGACCACGCTCTCGTCCCTTCCCCTCGCCTCGGTCAGTTCGCGCCCGATGAGATCCAGCCAGGGCCAGCGGTCGTCGTCGGTCAGCGGAATGCCCTGCTCCATCTTCGCGATATTCGCCGCCGGATGCAGCCGGTCCCCTTCCACGAAGGCGCAGCCGAGACGCTCGGCAAGGCGCTCTCCGACCGAGGTCTTTCCCGACCCGCTGACGCCCATGACCACGACGGCGACTGGTTGCTTGAGGTTCATGAGGATAAATCACACCCTTCTCATATTCCCGGATCAGGCACGGATATCCGCCTTTGCCGGGGCATCACAAGCCCCTGGCTCCGGAAATCTCGACAATCTCACGGCCGCTGCCGGGCTTCCTTGCCGAGTAGCAGCGGCATCAGCACCGAAAGGAACATCAACCGCAGCACGTGATGAGCGCCGACATAGGTCGGGTCCGCATTCAGCATCACCGCCATGGCCGACATTGTCTCGAGCCCGCCGGGCGCGAAGGCGATCAGTGCCGCATCGAGCGGCACGCCGAGGAAATAGGAAATGCAGCCGGCAATGGCGGCCGCCAGTACCGTGACGACGATCGTCGTCACGAAGCCGGCGATGAAGGCCGTGCGCAATTCGCCGACCGAGACACCACAGAATCGCGTGCCGATGACGGAACCGAGAACGATATAGGTCGGCGTCAGCACCCAACCCGGCACGCCACCCGCGATGACGCCGGTGACATGGGTGCCGATCGACACCACGACGCCGCCGAGCAACAGCGCCGCCGGAAGCTTCCAGCGCAGAAACAGCATGCCGAACAGGCTCGAAACCGCCAGCATGATGACGAAGACCCAGGTCTCCATGGTCTGGACGACCAGTACGGAATCCGCGCTGACGAGATCGAGGACCTCGACGATCAGCGGGACGGCGATGGTAAGCGCCAGGACACGCACGCTCTGGGCGACGCTGACGGTGCGCAGGTCGCAGCGGGTTTCGGCCGCGAGACTCAGCACATAGCTGAGATGGCCGGGAGAGGATGAAAGCAGCGCCGTGATCCGGTCGTAGTGAAAGAATTTCCGCAACACCCAGGCGCTGCTGTAGAGCAGGATGATGATCGCAAACAGCACCATGACGAAGCTTAGCGGCCAGGTGCGGGCCGCGACGATCACGTCCGGCGTCACCGTGGCTCCCATCGAGACGCCCACGATGACGAAACAGACGTTGCGCACCTCGTTGGGCACGGACAGTTTCAGGCCGGCAAGTCCGGCCAGGGTGACTGCGACAGCGGGACCGATGAGATAGGGCGCCGGAAAACCTATGAGAATTGCAATCAGCGCCCCGGCGGTGCCGATCAGCACAGTCAGCGCAAAGGCGCGCAATTCCAATAGGGGCATGGGTTAGATCCTGAAGGCGCCACAGGAAAGAATGGCTGGAAGACCGAAAACGCCTAGCCCCTTCTATTGCAAATGCGGGGAAGGTCAACCTTCAGGACATGCCGAAAATGAAAAAGGCGCCGCGAAACGGCGCCTTCGAAAGCAGAGGATTCCGGCGATATCAGGCGGCGGGCGCCGCGACCTTCGGCATGTGCAGCTCATCGAGGCCGAGCAGGAAATTGATCTGCGGGCGGGCCTTGACGAGATCGTCGATCGTGTATTCCGCAAGCACGTCGAAGAAGGCGTTGAGCGCCTTGCGAAGCGCTGAGTTGAGGCCGCAGCTATCGACAAGCGGGCACTCCACGACCCCGTCTTCGAAACATTCCGCCATGGCGAAACTGTCTTCGGTCACCTTCACCACATCGAAAAGCGTGATGCGGTCGGCGCTGCGGCCGAGCTTCACGCCGCCGTTGCGGCCGCGCACCGTCTCCACCAGCCCTGCCCTGTTGAGCGGCTGGAGGATCTTGAAGAGGAAGAGCTCGGAAACCCCATAGGCCCGTGCGATCTCGGGGATACGGCTCAGATGGCCTTCGTTGGCAGCGCAATACATCAGCATCCGCACCGCGTAGTTCGTCTGTTTGGTCAAGCGCATACTGGTCTCCCGAGAGTCGTATCAACCCTATATAGAGCCTTCCCTAGTTTTGAACAATTCCAAAATAAGAAAATGTGATCGGTTTTCTCGCCTTTTAAAGTCATGCCCTTCGCGGACTAACGAAGAGAGCCAGCCGGCGACGACGATCATGCCGGACACGCCCGCGCGGAGCCGACGTTTTTCCTCGCCGGCCTTTGAATTCTCCACTGAATGACAGTGAGCCGTCTAGACCGCCAGCCTCCTGGTCTCAACCAATCATGGAAGCCGCGACCAGGGCCGGAACCGCTATGATCGCCAGCACGGCAAGCAGGTTAAGGCCGATCTTGGTCAGATGCGCACGGCGGGCGCGCTTTTCATCCCACTCGTATACCATGGACTGAACTCCCCACTCCTACTGCGTTGCCTAAATTAGTTCAGCCTTCCAAAACGTCAACGTGTGGGATACGAAATACTAACCTTACTGAAAGAGCTGCCCTTTCAGCCGATTGGGCAAAAAGAAACGGCCCCCCTGAGGAGGCCGTTCAGATTCCTTGCTGCCGTTTTGGATTATCGCATGACCGGCATCACGAATTCCGCCCCATCCTTGATACCTGACGGCCAACGGGCGGTGATTGTCTTGGTCCTTGTCCAGAACTTGATCGAATCCGCGCCGTGCTGGTTGAGATCGCCAAAGGCGGAGGCTTTCCAGCCACCGAAGGAATGATACGCCAGCGGCACCGGGATCGGCACATTGATGCCGATCATGCCGATATTGATGCGGCTCGCAAAATCGCGGGCGGCGTCGCCATCGCGCGTGAAGATCGCGACGCCGTTGCCGTATTCGTGCCTCATCGGCAAGGAGAGAGCCTCCTCATAGTTATGAGCGCGGACGACCGAGAGAACGGGACCGAAGATTTCCTGCTTGTAGATATCCATCTCCGGCGTAACGTGGTCGAACAGCGTGCCGCCGACGAAATAGCCGTTCTCATAACCCTGCAGCTTGAAACCACGCCCATCCACCAGGAGCCTGGCGCCTTCCTCAACACCTCGGTCGATCAGGCCGTTGATGCGCGCATGGGCTTCCCTGGTGACGACCGGCCCCATATCGGCCTTCTCGTCCGTATAGGGGCCGATGCGCAGGGCCTCGATCTTCGGCGTCAGCTTCTCGACGAGGCGGTTGGCGGTTTCCTTGCCGACCGGAACGGCAACCGACACCGCCATGCAGCGCTCGCCGGCCGAACCGTAACCGGCGCCCATCAGGGCGTTGACGGCCTGGTCCAAGTCGGCATCCGGCATGATGATCATGTGGTTCTTGGCGCCGCCGAAGCACTGGGCACGCTTGCCGTTCATCGCAGCCGTTCCATAGACGTAACGCGCGATCGGCGTCGAGCCGACGAAGGAGACGGCGCCGATATCCGGATCGGTGAGGATCGCATCGACGGCCGCCTTGTCGCCGTTGACGACATTCAAAATGCCGGCCGGCAGGCCCGCCTCGATCATCAGCTCGGCAAGGCGGATCGGCACGGACGGATCACGCTCGGACGGCTTCAGGATGAAGGCGTTGCCACAGGCGATCGCCGGCGCGAACATCCACATCGGGATCATGCCGGGGAAGTTGAACGGGGTGATGCCGGCGCCGATGCCGACCGGCTGGCGGAGCGAATACATGTCGATCTGCGGGCCGGCACCTTCGGTGAACTCGCCCTTAGACAGGTGCGGAATGCCGATCACGAATTCGCAAACCTCCAGGCCCCGGACGATGTCGCCCTTGGAATCCTCGACGGTCTTGCCGTGCTCGCTGGAAAGCAGCCGGGCGAGTTCATCCATGTTCTGGTTGAGCAGGTCGACGAATTTCATGAAAACGCGGGCGCGGCGCTGCGGATTGGTGGCGGCCCATTTCGGCTGCGCCTGCTTGGCATTTTCGACCGCGGCGCGGATTTCGGCAACGCCGGCGAGCGAGAGCTTCGCCTGGACTTCGCCGGTGGCGGGGTTGAAGACGTCCGACGTGCGGCCGCTGGTGCCGGCGACATGCTTGCCGCCAATGAAATGCCCGATCTCGCGCATGGGTATGCTCCTCCTGCCTTTCCGGCGATCTTTTCGAGATGATCGAGGATACTCCCGGATTTGCACAGGGCAACGCCGTAGTTTACGCATCCGTTGTGCAAATTTCGACATCAGGAGGCTCATATGAACTGGGACGATGTGCGCATGTTCCTGGCCGTCGCCCGGACAGGCCAGATCCTGGCAGCCTCGCGGCGGCTCGGCATCAATCATGCGACGCTCGGGCGCCGGGTGACGGCACTGGAAGAGGCTCTGCGCACGCGCCTCCTCATCCGCCGCACCAACGGCTGCGAACTCACCGCCGAAGGCGAGGTCTTCTTTCGCGCCGCCGAGCGGATGGAAACGGAGATGCTGGCGGCGCAGGCGAGCACAGGCCGGATCGATACGGCGATCGCGGGGACCGTCCGGATCGGCGCGCCGGACGGGTTCGGCGTCTCCTTCCTTGCCTCCCGGCTCGGCCGACTGACGCGCCGGCACCCGGAACTCAAGCTGCAGCTCGTGCCGGTGCCGCGGTCGTTCTCGCTGTCGCAGCGTGAAGCGGATATCGCGATCACCATCGAACGGCCGGGTGAGGGCCGGCTCATTTCCTCCAAGCTCACGGATTACACGCTCGGGCTTTATGCTTCGAAAGCCTATCTTGAACGGGCCGACACGCCGCAGACGGTGGACTCACTGAGAGATCACCAGCGGATCGGCTATGTCGAAGACCTGATCTTCTCCCCCTCCCTCAACTTCACCGGCGAGGTGATGCGCAACTGGGATGCGAGCTTCGAGATATCGAGCGCGATCGGCCAGACGGAAGCGGTGCGATCCGGCGCCGGCATCGGCATCCTGCACGACTATGTGGCGCGGCAATATCCAGAACTCGTTCGCGTGCTGCCGGAGATCGTCATCCGCCGGTCCTACTGGACCACCTATCACGAGACGACGCGCGACCTCATGCGACTGAGGGCCGTCGTCGAATTCCTGAAAGAACTGGTGGAGGAGGAAAGCAGCATTTTCGTCTGGCCGTTCAACCCTTCCTGAGACGAAGGGGCGTGCCGTGACCATATCTGAAGGGAATATTGAATGAAAACGGATGCTTGTCGGCGTCCGAAAGGTATTGAGAGAGGGACCGGCCGCCGAAGCGGCCGGATACCTTTGAAATCAGGAAGGAAGAAATTTCGAAACCGGTACCTGCAGGGCTGCCGCAATGCGCTTCAGCTTAGCCGGATCGGCATCCGTACCGTTTTCGATGCGAACGATCTCGTCATTGACGAGGCCGGTCGTAATCGCAAGCTCCTCGATGCTATAGCCCACAGCACGGCGCGCATCGGCAACGGCAGAGGCTATATTCTGCAGGGAAAGCTTGGTTCCGTTCGCGGATGCGAAATTATTGACGGAAATTGTCATGCTCATGACTCTCCTTCTGGAAAGGCCTGCCGGACAGACCGGACAGGTGAAGGGGGGCGGCTGCCCAAGACGCAGGTGTCTAGAAATTTAGGCACCAGCTGCCGCAAAGATAGGCATGCTAACGGTCCTGACAAGACCAGAATAGTGCAGCGCACAAAAATGTGTTCGATTTCGGGTCGAAAGATGACGAGACCCTGAAAAGGGTCGAAATCGAGGAATTTTGTTGTGGAAAATGGTACGGTTGAGTGGGGTCGAACCACTGACCTCAGGTGCCACAAACCTGCGCTCTAACCAACTGAGCTACAACCGCATGAGAAACCGCTTAAGCGGTATTTCGGGTCACATACGGCGATCGGACACTTTTTGCAAGCCCCTTCCCTCAAATAGAAGAGGCCGGAACGTACCCCGGCCCTCTCCTCTAAAATGAGGGGCCAGGAATCAGGCGGCCTTGAAGGTCGCCATGACTTTTTCAGCAGCATCCTTGCCCGGCTTGGCGACGTCTTCGGCGAGTTTGCGGGCAGCATCCTGCATGGACTTGGCCTGCTCCACCGTCACTTCCGCCTGCTTGCGGACGAACGCGGTCTGCAGTTCAAGCAATTCGGAAACGGACCTCACGCCGAGCAGCGCTTCCATGTGGGAGAGCGACATGTCGGCATTGATGCGCAGGGCATCGATCGCCTTCAAACCGAGTTCTACCGAACCGGCCTGGGCCGACTGCATCGTGGATTCCACCGTCCTGGTGGCTTCCTCTGCGGCGGTTTTCATCTTAACATAGGCTTCGCGAGACTGGGTGGCGCCCTTTTCGGCGAAATCCCGGAAGCTCTCGGTCAGCTTTGCCGGGTCGAAAGCGGAAAAGGAAAAGATATCATCGGTCTTGTATGCCATCGTTCAAGTCCTCGTTGGCGTTTTCTTCGGCAGCACCGAAGATCTCATGCCTGTTATATAGTCTAATCTATTGTGCATTGCAATATCATTGTGCGCCGCACAATGAGCAGATCCCGAAATTAACCCTATCGCAGGTTTGGATACCGCCGCTCTCGACCCGGCAGCGGGCGAAGGGTATTAACAATCCGTTAAACCGCAGAAATCCGGTCACAAAAGCCTTGTAGGTTTCGTCCATGTCCGCAGTGCAGTACCCGTTCATCGACATCGCCGTGCACGAGCGCGTCCGTGACCGTTTTGCGGCTGGCGAGGCCATCGTATTGTTTTCGCCGGATATGAAGAACCCGCTCTGGGCCAACGGCCGCGGTGCCAATCTTTTCGGCTTCGCCTCCATCTATGATTTCCTCGACCAAGGCCCGAACCGCATCGACATCGCCTTCCGCCAGGCGGAAGCAGCGTCCCGCCAGCTCCGCACCCTCGGCGACATCCAGCATTTCACCATCCGCGTCGCATCCGGATTCCAGCGCATTCCGGTGCAGGCGGCCTGCGAACTCATCAAGGTCCAAGGGGAAACGACGGTGCTGTTCAGCGCGCCGGTGGAGAAAGGCCGCCTGTCGCCCTCCGCCTGCGCCGCTCGCATGATCGAAGGGTTCGATGATCCCGACACGCATATGGCGGTGATCGACGGAAACGGGGAGGTGCTCGCCGCCTCCCCCGAGTTTGCCGACCTGGGCGTCACCGCGCAGACGGCGAAGATGCTGGCGACCATGGCCGGCAGCGATCCGAGCCGGCTCGCCAAACGGCCGATCCCGACCGTCAAGGGTTATCTGCCGGCGGCGATCGGCAAGCTTTCCGACGATCCGGCGCTGCACCTGCTGTTCACGGTGGAGACCGCGGAGAGCCGCATCGCCGCAGAAGCCGGTTTCGAGCCGAAGGATGAGACACCGGGCGCCGATCGGGCCGATGAGGTGGCAATCGAAGCGGCACCCGTCACGACCCCCGCCAACCAGGAAGGCGAGAATTTCACGATCGAGGACGTACCCGTCGACGATTATGCCGACGTGATCACTGCCGTTTCCGAAATCGGAGACACGGAGGAGCCGCAGGAGGAAGTCTCGCTCGAAGCCGGCGAAGTCGTTGAAGCTGACCGGCCTGCATCTCGTGGCGGAGAACCGGCGGGACAGGCCGCATCCGAAGATGCGGCCGAGACCGTGGTTGGCACAACCGGAACTGTCGTTCATGTCGAAGAGACTGCCCACGATGTCGAGGGCGCGGAAACTCCCGAGGCCGGAGAGGCAGCCGGAACGCCGGATAGTCCCGAAGCTGAGATCATCGGCAGTGCATCTTCGGTCACTGAACAGGCTGCCGAAGACGCCGCATCGAAACCGGCAGGTTTCGCCTTCCACCGTGACGGGCGCGCCACCCGCTTCGTCTGGAAGATCGACGCGGAGGGGCGGTTCAGCGAGGTTTCGAACGAATTTTCCGATGCGGTCGGCCCGCATGCCGCCGATATCAACGGTATGGCCTTTACCGATCTTGCCGCCCTCTTCCATCTCGATCCGGGCGGAAAGATCGCCGAGCTGCTCAACAAGCGCGATACCTGGTCCGGCAAGACCATCTGGTGGCCGGTCGAGGGCACTTCGCTCATGGTGCCGGTCGATCTCGCCGCGCTCCCCACCTATACGCGCACCCGCGAATTCGACGGTTTCCGCGGCTTCGGCATCGTGCGTATCGGCGATGCAACGGAAGACCCGAATGCCATCGGCCTCACGCTGACCCGCTCCGTGCCGGAGGATGTGGCCGAAGCGGAAGCGAGTACCGCGTCCGAACCCGACGAAGCACAGGCCGCCTTGTCGGTTTCGCCCGAAGGTCTGCCCTTGGAATGGCCGTCGCCGGAAGAGGATGTATCCAGCGGGCAGGCCCCTTCTCTGCTCGACTGGCCGGAAGGCGAGCGCCCGGCGCTCAAGATCGTCGACAATCCCGGCCGCCGCCTTTCCGACAAGGTGATCCAGCTCGAAGAGCGCAGGCCCGCCCGGCGCGACGGCTTGACGCCCGGAGAGCAGGCGGCTTTCCGGGAGATCGCCCGCCAGCTCGACGGCTTCATCGACCGCCGCGAGGAGGAATTCACGGCGGAAGCTCCGTCTGCGCCCGAAACGCCCTCCGTCGAACCGAACGAGCCCGTCGCAATCGATCCCGATCAGGATCCGCATGCGTTGTTGAGCGGCGAAACGAAATCTTCCGCTTCGGAAGAGATCATTGAGTCTCCTGTGGAAACGGCACCGGAAACAAAAGAGATGTCTTCCGAGCTGGTTTCGGACGTGGAGGAAGACATTTCCGGCGCCGAGACAGGCACCTTCGCAGAAGAGGCGGAGGAAATTTCTGCCGATGCAACGGCTGAGCTGGACAGCGGCGCCGAAGCGGCCGTGGAAGAACCTGCCGAGCCGGCCGAGAAACCCAAGGCGGCTTCGGAAGAGCCGGCCGGACCGCCGCCGGAGCTTTCCGATCGCGAGCTCCTGAGCCAGATGATCCCGGTTCGCGAACGGATCGGCCTTTCCGCCGAGATCATCGACCAGATGCCGATCGCGCTCCTCGTGCATAACGGCGACGTCCTGATCCACGGCAATCCGGAATTCCTGCGGCTTACCGGCTATTCGACCATCGAAGAACTGGCGGAACTGGGCGGGCTCGACGCGCTGCTGCAGCGCCAGGATCTCGAAGACAAAACGGCGGACGCCGGTGGCATGGCCGTGGTGCGCGCCGACGACATCGTGGTGCCGGTCACCGCGCGCCTGCAATCCGTCCGCTGGGACGATTCGACCGCGCTGATGCTGGCGCTGATGCCGATCGTGTCCGAAAACACCGCCTCGACCGAGAGCAGCGAGACGGCGGAGGTCATCCCGCTGCGTTCCATGCGTCCGGCCGATCAGCTCGCGCGGCTGCAGGTCGAGGTGGAGGAACTGCGCGCCATACTGGAAACCGCGACCGACGGCGTCGTGATCATCGGCGCGGAAGGCGACATCCGCTCCATGAACCGGTCCGCAAGCGCGCTTTTCAACTACGACAACGAAGAGATCAACGGCAAACCCTTCGTCACGCTCTTCGCCCATGAGAGCCAGCGGGCCATCCTCGATTATCTCAGCGGGCTTTCCGGCCACGGCGTCGCCAGCGTACTGAACGACGGCCGCGAAGTGATCGGCCGCGAGGCCTCCGGCGGCTTTCTGCCGCTCTTCATGACGATCGGCAAGCTTACCTCCTCGAACGGCTATTGCGCCGTCATCCGCGACATCACACAGTGGAAACGGACAGAAGAGGAATTGCGCACCGCCAAGCGCTCCGCAGAGACGGCAAACGCCCACAAGAGCGAGTTCCTGGCGCATGTGAGCCATGAGATCCGCACGCCGCTCAATGCGATCATCGGCTTTGCCGACATGATGGCGACGGAGCGTTTCGGACCGATCGGCCATCCGCGCTACGTCGAATATGCCAATGACATCGGCCGCTCCGGCCGGCATGTGCTCGACATCGTCAACGACCTGCTCGACATTTCCAAGATCGAGGCCGGCGAGATGGAGCTCGATTTCATCGCCGTCGGCCTGAACGAAACGGTGTCGGAAGCCGTCTCGCTGGTGCAGCCGCAGGCAAACGGCCAGCGGGTAATCATCCGCACCGCGCTTTCGCATGCCGTGCCGCCGGTCGTCGCCGATCTCCGCTCGGTCAAGCAGATCGTGCTGAACATCCTGTCGAACGCCATCCGCTTCACGCCGTCTGGCGGACAGATCGTCGTTTCCACAGCCTACGAGACGAACGGCAACGTGGTGCTGCGTGTCCGCGATACGGGCATCGGCATGACCCGTTCGGAATTGGAACTTGCCATGAAGCCGTTCCGGCAGGTGCCGGGGGCAACCCGCAAGCGTGGCGATGGCACCGGCCTCGGCCTGCCGCTCACCAAGGCAATGGTGGATGCGAACCGCGCCGCCTTTGCGATCACGTCCGCACCGAACGAGGGCACGCTGGTGGAAATCACCTTCCCTTCGCCGCGGGTGCTTGCGAACTGACTCCACGGCGGCTAGCACTCCTCTGATAAAGAGGAGTGGAAGAGGACTAGCTTGCCACATCCCGTGTCGGTTGTTGTACCTAAAATAAACAATTAAAAGATGTATTTCGAAACAAAAGAAAGGCAGCCTAGGCTGCCTTTGAAGTTTAATGCTGTCCAACGAGGGTCGGTGGATACGTCATGTCCATGAAAGCTCGCGGCTACCCGCATTCCATACACGAGACGAAACCATGTTGCGCCACTTTTGACCAATGCGACTTAATGCAGGGTTAACGGCGCCCATTTTCTGGAATTTGCGCCGAAAATGTATCGTCGCGACACAGGTTGGGCGCTCCGATCAGCTCTTCAGCTCGGCAAGTCCGGCGAAGAGATCGAGCGCTTCCGGATTGGCAAGCGCCTCCTTGTTCTTCACCGGCCGGCCGTGCACGACATCGCGGACTGCGAGTTCGACGATCTTGCCCGACTTGGTGCGCGGAATATCGGCAACCTCGATCACCTTGGCCGGCACGTGGCGAGGCGAGGCTCCCGTGCGGATGCGCGTCTTGATCGCCTTGACGAGGTCGTCGTCAAGCGTGCGGCCGCTGGCGAGGCGTACGAAGAGGATGACGCGCACGTCGTCGTCCCAGTCCTGGCCGATGCAGATGGCTTCGGCTACCTCTTTCATCTGCTCCACCTGATTGTAGATCTCGGCGGTGCCGATGCGCACGCCGCCCGGATTGAGCGTGGCGTCCGAACGGCCGTGGATAACGATGCCGTCATGTTCGCTCCATTCGGCGAAATCGCCATGACACCAGACATTGTCGAAGCGCTCGAAATAAGCGGCGCGGTATTTCTTGCCCTCGGGATCGTTCCAGAACATGACCGGCATGGAGGGGAAGGCCTTGGTGCAGACGAGTTCGCCCTTCTCGCCGCGCACCGGCTTGCCATCGTCGTTCCAGACGTCCACCGCGAGCCCGAGGCCCGGCCCCTGGATCTCGCCGCGCCAGACGGGCTTCAGCGGATTGCCGAGCACGAAGCATGAGACGATGTCCGTGCCACCCGAGATCGAGGCGAGGTGCACGTCGTTCTTGATGCCTTCGTAGACGAAGGAGAAGCCTTCCGGCGAAAGGGGCGAGCCGGTCGAGGTCATCAGCCGCAGCGCCGAGAGATCGTGGCTCTCCCTCGGCACGATGCCGCCCTTGCGGACCGCATCGATATATTTCGCAGACGTGCCGAAGACCGCGAATTTCTCGTCCTGCGCATAATCGAAGAGCACATTGCCGTCCGGTGCGAAAGGCGAGCCGTCGAACAGGCAGAGCGTCGCGCCGACGGCCAGGCCCGAGACCAGCCAGTTCCACATCATCCAGCCACAGGTGGTGAAGTAGAAGAGGTTTTCGCCGGGCTCGAGGCTGCAATGGAAACGGTGTTCCTTGAGATGCTGCAGCAGCGTGCCGCCGGCGGAATGGACGATGCATTTCGGCACGCCCGTCGTGCCGGAGGAGAAGAGGATATAGAGGGGATGTGCGAATGGCAGCCGTTCGAACGTCACTGCCTTCGCCTCGAAAGGCACGATGAAATCCGCAAGCGTGCGTCCGTCCGCAAGCGAAGAGGCCAGTTTCGGCGCATCGCCCGCATAGGGCACGACCAGGACCGGGGCCTTCAGGACTTCGGAAACCGCCTTCACCTTGGCGGAGACATCCTGAAGCTTGCCATTGTACCAATAGGCATCGCAGGTGATGAAGAGTTTCGGGCCGATCTGGCCGAAACGGTCGAGCACGCCCTGCTCGCCGAAATCCGGCGAACAGGAGGACCAGATCGCGCCGATCGAGGCAGCCGCCAGCATGCAGGCGATCGTCTCCGGCATGTTGGGCATCATGGCGGCGACGCGGTCGCCCTTTTTGATGCCGAGCGCCTTGAACGCCTGCTGCAGGCGAGAGACTTCCCCGCCCAGCCTGTCCCAGGACCAGCGGTAACTCACCTTGTCCTCGCCGCGGAAGATCAGCGCATCGCCCGCGCCGGTTCCAGTCAGAAGGTTTTCGGCAAAATTCAGTGTCGCGTCGGGAAAGAAGCGGGCGGCGAGCATATCCTCGCCGTCGATCAGCGCACGGGTGCCGCGCTCGCCCTTGACGCCGCAGAATTCCCAGACCGCCGACCAGAATTCCCCGCGCTCGGCAATCGACCAGGTGTAAAAGGCGTCATAATCCGGAAAGCTTTTTCCGTAGCGCTCGGCGCACCATCCGATGAAATGAAACAGCGGCGTTTTCTGCTGTGCTTCCTTCGAAGGGCTCCAGAGCGGCTGTTCGTTACCCATTGTCATTCCTCCCACCCACGGACCCCGTGCGAACCGGAGAGCAGGGTCCCGTCCTGTTGCCCATCCGCGTCTTTTTCCGCGGGCAGAGCGTGTCGGCCTGTATATCATGTTGCATTGCGCAAGAAAGGGGACAACGAGAGGACGTTTCACTGATTTGCGCGGGGCTGTCATTTCCTATATTCGCGTCATCATGCTGACCAATGGGATCGGAAATCTGCGGAAAATCTCAAGCCGACCGCTTGGCAGGCCATGGCGACGGCTGCTGATCGGCATCCTCGTTGCGCTGATCCTCTTCGGGCTCTACCTGATCATCGCGCCGTTCCTCGTCTCTTCCGTGGTCGTCCGCGAAAGCATGGAGCGGGCGGTCGCCCAATGGACGGGGCACGACGTGACGATCGAGGGAGTGCCGGATATCCGCTTCTGGCCGGAGCCCAGGATCACGCTGAGAGACATTACCATCCGCAAGCCGACCGATGGTACCGAACGCGTGCTCGGGCGGGTCTCACGGCTTTCCGCCTCCTTCGATCTCCTCGGGGCCTTGATGGGCCGGCCGGAATTCGAGGACTTCCGCCTGACGAATCCGGAAATCTACGTTCTCAGGGGTGCAAACGGCCGGCTGGACTGGGCCAACGACGGGCTGCTCAGCCGCGCCGTGCGCGAAGCAAAGGCCGACGGCAACGGCCAGGCGCTTGCCCAGGACGACGATGCGCGGATGGGCGATGTCCGGATCACCAACGGGACCTTCGAAGTCTCCGACATCGCCAGCGGCCGCATCACGCGGTTCACCTCGATCAACGGCGATCTTCACTGGCCATGGCTCTCCCGGGACCTCGATATAAGAGCCAATGGAGAGATGAACGGCCGCAAGCTGGCGGTCGACATCAGTTCCTCGCAGCCCCTGCTGCTGCTTTCGGGCAAAAGCGGCAATGCTGCCGGCTCCGTCGAGTCGGACCTTTTGCGCGGACGCTTCAATGGCGTCGCAAACCTGGCAGCCCATGCGTTTCTTTCTGGCGATGCCGAGCTCACGGTTCCCGATCTTTCGGCGGCGATCGCATGGTCCGGCATCCGTTTCGAAGGCGCCGAGCGGCTGAGGAGTCTCTCGCTCAGCGCCCACCTCGTCACGAATGACGAGGTGCTGCGTTTCGAGAACCTGTCGCTCAGCCTCAACGATGCCAAGGGAACGGGCATCCTCGACCTTATGCTGCCGTCGGACCGGCTGCCGCGACTGACGGGCACGCTCGCCTTCGACCAGATGGACTTTTCCGGCGTCCTTGCCGCGATGGCCCCGCGTAACGGCAGGGATGCGAGGCAGAACAAAGGATTGCGGGACCACCTCGAACTCGATCTGAGGCTTTCCGCGCAGCAGGCGACGCTCGGCCCGTTCCAGCTTGCGGAGGCTGCTGTAAGCGTGATGGATACGGCGGAACAATCGCGCATCGACGTTGTCGACAGCGATTTCGAAACGGGCCGGCTGACCGGCCGGATCGCCACGACGAAAGGCGGGACCGGCGACGGAGTTGCACTTCGCCTTTCCGTCCAAGATGCAGATTTCGGCAATATCGTCAGGAAGCTCGGCCTGACCGGCCCCCTGCCCGCAGCACGGGGATCGCTGGAACTGTCGCTCGATGCAAACCGGTCCATGACGCCCGAGGCATGGCGGAATGCAAAGGGAACCCTCCGCTTCCGGACGGAAGCAGGCTACCTGCCGGGTGTCAGTCTTGCCGGCATACACCAGCTTGCGACACAGAAAACCTATTTTCCCCTGAGCGAGGCCGCTGGCGGCAATCTCGAATTCGACAGCATGAATATATCGGCAGATCTGGAAGGCGGGTCGGCCGATATCCGCGAAGGAAAGATCGTCGGTCCCGATGAAACGATCGCGCTTTCCGGCGTCGTCTCCTATGTCAATGACAGCCTGGCCCTTTCCGCCAGCATCCCACCGCCGGCGCAGGATACGGGCGCCGCGCCGCTGACGGTCTTCATCGGCGGCTCCTGGCCGAACCCCGTCATCTGGCCGATCTCGCAAGCGGCGCCGAAGGCTGCGGAATAGACTGTCGGCGGCGATCTTCAGGTCGTGGCGCGCGCCGCCTCATGTTCGTCGCGGATGCGGCGCATTTCGGCGCGCTTGGTGCCGATCGAGGCGATGATGACGCCGATGGTCACGAGCCCGATCAATATGGTGCAGATGGCGTTGATCTCCGGCGTCACCCCGAGCCGTACCTGCGAATAGATCTTGATCGGCAGCGTCGTGGCGCCAGGGCCGGTGTTGAAGCTTGCGATCACCAGGTCATCCAGCGACAGCGTGAAGGCGAGCATCCAGCCGGCGACGACAGCCGGCATGATCAGCGGCAGGGTGATCCTGAAGAAGGTCTTGACGGGAGGGCAGCCGAGGTCGAGCGCCGCCTCCTCCAGGCTGCGATCGAATGTCAAAAGCCGCGACTGCACGACGATCGCCACATAGCACATGGTGAAGGTCGTATGCGCGATGATGACTGTCCAGAAGCCGCGGTCGATATTCAAGGCGACGAAGAGCAGCAGCATCGACAGGCCGGTGATGACTTCCGGCATGACGAGTGGCGCATAGATCATGCCCGAGAACAGCATCCGCCCTGGAAACCGGGAGAAGCGCACGAGCGAAAGGGCGGCGAGGGTACCAAGTACGGTGCCGAGCGTGGCGCTCAAGACGCCGACGCGGGCCGTGACCCAGGCAGCATCCATCAGCCCCTGGTTCGACCACATGGTGCGGTACCAGTTCAGCGAAAACCCTCCCCAGACCGTGACCAGCCGGGACGCGTTGAAGGAATAGATCACAAGGATGATGATCGGGATGTAGAGGAAGGCGAAACCTAGCGTCAGGACGGTGGCGTCGAAGCGGGACGATTTCATTTCAGACCACCTTCTTCTGCTGGTTCTGGAAGATGACGATCGGCACGACGAGCATGACCAGCAGGACAACCGCGACGGCGGAGGCGAGCGGCCAATCGCGGTTGCCGAAGAATTCCGTCCAGAGCGTCTTGCCGATCATCAGCGTATCGGCACCGCCCAGAAGATCGGGGATGACGAATTCGCCGGTGATCGGAATGAAGCAGATCATCGAGCCCGCCACCACGCCCGGCAGCGACAAGGGGAAAGTGATCCTCCAGAAGGCCTTCAGCGGCGGGCAGCCGAGATCGCTCGCGGCTTCCAAAAGCGTGTTGTCCATCTTCTCCAGCGCCGCATAGAGAGGCAGGACCATGAAGGGCAGGTAGGAATAGACGATGCCGATGAACACGGCGATGTCGGTCCTGAATATCTGCACCTGCTGATCCGGCCCCATGAAGCCGATGGTCTGCAGGAGCAGGGTCAGAAGGCCGTCCGGCTTCAGGATGCCGATCCACGCATAGACACGGATCAGGAACGACGTCCAGAACGGCAGGATGACCAGCATGACGAGCGTCGGCCGGATCGATGTCGGCGCACGTGCCATGGCGAGCGCCATGGGATAGCCGATCAGAAGCAAGAGGAACGTGGAGATCGCCGCGATCCTCAGCGACGACAGGTAGGACTTGATGTAGAGCGGATCCTCGATCAGGAAGAGATAGTTCTCGAAATCGAGCTGCGAGATGAAATCGCCGATCGAGCCGAATCCCCTGAGGAGCGGCGTATAGGGCGGCATGGCGATCGCCGAGTCGGACAGCGATATCTTCAGGATGATCAGGAAGGGGGCCGCGAAGAAGAGCAGCAGCCAGACATAGGGCACCGCTACGACAAGCCAGCGGGCGAGGCTTGGCCGGTTGGCGCTGTGGGGTTCGGAAACGGTCGCCATCTCCCCTCCCCCGTTCTAGCGCGTCAGCACAAGGCCGGCATCGAGCGGCCAGGTGAGCCAGACCATGTCGCCGAAGGTGATCGGCCGGTCGACGAGACGGGATACATTGGCCTGCGCCGCGCGGACGATGCGGTCATCCGCCAGCTTGACCAGGAAGACCGAGAAGTCGCCGAGATAGCCGATATCCCAGACCTCGCCGTAGACGGCGTTAACGGACGTGTCTGCCGGCTGGTCGGGGGAGATGCGCACCTTTTCCGGGCGGATCGCGAAGGCGACCTTGTCGCCCTTCACCGCCTGGCATTCCTGCTCGACAGAGACCGGGATGCCGTCGCAATCGATCCGCACGGCACCCGGCGCGCCGAGAGCGCTCTCGGTCGTCGTGACCGTGCCTTCCAGAATGTTGATGTCGCCGATGAAATCCGCCACATAACGGCTGTTCGGCGCCTCGTAGATTTCTGCCGGTGTCGCCACCTGCACGATGACGCCCCTGTCCATGACCGCGATACGGTCAGAAACCGTCATCGCCTCTTCCTGGTCGTGGGTGACGATCAGGAAGGTGAGGCCGAGATTGGTCTGGATGTCCATCAGCTCGAACTGCGTTTCCTCCCGCAGCTTCTTGTCGAGCGCTCCGAGCGGCTCGTCGAGCAGCAGGACTTTCGGCCGCTTGGCGAGCGAGCGGGCGAGTGCCACGCGCTGCCGCTGGCCGCCGGAAAGCTGGTTCGGCTTGCGCTTGGCGAAAGGCTCCAGCTTGACGAGTTTCAGCATCTCCTCGACGCGGGAGGAAATCTCGCCCTTCGGCAGGTTGTCCTGCTCGAGACCGAAGGCGATGTTCTTCTCGACCGTCATATGCGGGAAGAGCGCATAGCTCTGAAACATCATATTGGTCGGCCGGCGATAGGGCGGAACACCAGAAATGTCCTTGCCCTGCAGCAGGATACGGCCCTCGCTCGGCGCTTCGAAGCCGGCCAGCATGCGCATCAGCGTCGTCTTTCCGCAGCCGGAGGGGCCGAGCAGCGAAAAGAACTCCCGCTCGTAGATATCCAGCGTCAGGTTGTCGACGGCGGTGAAATCGCCAAACCGCTTGGTGATGTTCTCGAAACGGATGAAAGGAACGGCCGAGGGATCGGTCCAGGGAGAGAATTTTCGCTTTACCGGTCCAAGTGATTTCGCCATGCCTTGCCCCAATTCGCCCCGTCGCGGCCCCTAAGCAGTTGGGGCAGACGTTTCCGCCTGCCCCTCCCTTTTTTTTATCAACTGCCGGTCTTGATCTGCGTCCAGACCCGGTTCAGCACGCGCTGCTCGCGTGGCCCGTAGGGCGAGATGGTGAAGAGCTTGCTGACGACATCAGCCGGCGGATAGACGGAGGGATTTTCCAGCACTTCCTTGTCGATGAACTGCTGCGAGGCGAGATTGCCGTTGGCGTATTGAACGTAATTGGAGGCTTTCGCGATCACTTCCGGCTTCATCAGGTAGTTGATGAAGGCGTGCGCTTCCTCGACATGCTTCGCATCCGCCGGGATGGCGAGGTTGTCGAACCACATGTAGGTGCCTTCCTTCGGGATCACGAATTCGACATGAACGCCGTTGTCGGCCTCCTCGGCGCGGGTCTTCGCCTGAAGGACGTCACCCGACCAGCCGATGGTGATGCAGGTGTCGCCGTTGGCGAGCTCATCGATATAGGCCGATGAATTGAAGGTCTTCACGTAGGGGCGGATCTTCGTATAGACCTCACCGCCCGCTTCGAGATCGGCCGTTTCCTTGCTGTCCGGATTCTTGCCGACATAGTTCATCGCGATCGCAAAGGTCTCGTCCGACGCATCGAGGACGTTGATACCGCAGGCTTTCAGCTTCTCGGCATTTTCCGGCTTGAAGAGCACGTCCCAGCTGTCGATCGGCACGTCGCCAAGCGCGGCCTTCACCTTGTCGACGTTATAACCGATGCCGGTGGTGCCCCACATGTAGTTGACGGCGTATTCGTTGCCGGGATCATACTTGGCAAGCCGCTCTGAGATGGCGGGCCACATGTTGGAGAGGTTCGGCAGCTTGGACTTGTCGAGCTTCTGGAAGACGCCGGCCTGGATCTGGCGCGCCAGGAACGGAGCGGTCGGAACGACAACATCATAGCCGGAACCGCCCGCGAGCAGCTTGGTCTCAAGAATTTCGTTGCCGTCGAAGACATCATATACGACCTTGATGCCGGTTTCCTTGGTGAAGTCCGCCAGGATCGATTCATCGATGTAATCGGACCAATTGTAGACATGGACTTCCCGCTCCTGGGCCATAACGGCGGTCGCGGCAAATGCCGACGCGGCCAGGGCGGCGGCGAGGCTGAGCAAATGGCTTTTCATGATCTCTCCAGTTCCCGTTTTCTGCGCAAACATTAAACCGCGCATAATTCCCTTATCTTTTGGAGGAAGAGTAAAAAGGAATTTTTCTCGCCACAAGAGGGAATGTGCAGCGCCGCAAAATCACTGGAAATCGAAGGCGCTCAAGCCGGTCACCATTTCGTCGAGCCCAAGAGGCCGCGTGATGGGCGGCTCGGCGCGGGAGAGGCAACCCTGCCGCTCGCAGAGACGGCAGGCGGTGCCGGCAAGCACGGTGCCAGACCGACCGGCCAGCGCTTCGCCGTAGACGGTTTCACCGGCATTCGACAGGTCACAGCCGATCAGAACAGCGGTACGGCGAACCCGTTCGCCGAAACCCGCCTGTGGCCCTTCGAGCGTCCGCGACAGCGTGAGGAACGCGTCGCCATCCGGCATCTCGACCCGATCGACGAGGATCTGTCCTGGCTGAGCGAAAGCAGCATGGATGCCGAGCTTGGGACAGTGGCCGCCGAACCGGGCCTGCGGAAACCCTTGCGCGCCCGAGCGGCGGATGACGTTGCCGGCATGGTCGAGCTCCACAAAAAAGAAGGGGATGCCCGCCGCGCCCGGACGCGCGAGCGACGTCAGCCGGTTCGCCGCCTGTTCGAACGAGACATCAAAACGGGAGCGCAGGACGTCGAGGTCGTGGCGGCTCCTCTGCGCCGCAGACAGGAAATCGCCATAGGGCATCATCAGCGCATGGGCGGCATAACGGGCAAGCTCGAAGCGGCCGATGCGTCTTGCCTCGTTGGTGGAGAAAGCAAGGTCTTGGATCTCGACTGCGATCTCAGCTTCAAACGCCAGGAGCGCGGCTTCCATGGCCAGTTCACGCGTGCGGTCGAAGGGCGACAACCGCTCCGAGAGGAACAGCCGCATCGAATGGCGGTCGTAACGGCGGCGCAGGTTCGGCATAACATGAACGGGCAGCGTGCGGACGACGATGCCACGCTCGCTCTTCAACCATGCCTTCAGCGCGCCCGGCAGGTCGTCGCCAGTGCCGAGTTTCGCCGCGAAAGCCTCGGCAGCATCCTCGATACGCGTGAAGAAATTCGGACGTCGCTCCAGGGTTTCCCGCACCTCGTCGATCGGCAGGCGAGTGCCGGCGATCGAGGTTTCATGCCCTTCCCGCGCCAGGAGATCGGCGAGATCGGAAAGCCTTGCGGCCTGCTCGCGATAGGCGCGATAAAGTTTCATCAGCCCGAGCGCCGCGTTGGGAGCCGCCTCCGCCACCTCGATGATTTCCTGGTCTCCCGGAATTTCGCCGGAAAGCAGCGGGTCGGCGAATATTTCGCGCAGCTGGCTCACCAGGCCGCCGCCCTCGCCCTGCAGCGCATCGAGATCAACCTTGTAGACGGAGGCCAGCTTCAAGAGGAGCTGGACAGTGAGCGGCCGCTGGTTGCGCTCGATGAGGTTCAGATAGGACGGCGAGATGCCAAGCGCTTCGGCCATGGCCGTCTGCGTCAATCCGCAGCCCTGCCGCACCCGCCGTACGCGCGGGCCTGCAAATATCTTTCGCTCCGCCATTTGTCACCGTTTTTACAAGTACAGACCATGATCTTCTTTTACTATTTTGACATCTTTACAGAGCCCTCTGTGAAAGGCAAGACATCCTAACCTCTTTTAATCGAGCAAAATCGCCTCTTCTGTGGCGGCGCACCTTTCCATCTGTAAATATAGTCACACAAAAACGCCTCGACACGGATGAACAGACTCGATGGGAGAAATGATAATGACGGATTTTTACACACTCGTTCCAGGCGCTTCGAAAGGCCGCTTCGAAGGCATCGAACGCCCCTACTCGGCCGAGGATGTCAAGCGACTGCGCGGTTCGGCCGATATACGCTATTCGCTGGCCGAAATGGGGGCCAACCGGCTCTGGTCGCTGCTGCACGAAGAAGACTTCGTCAACGCGCTCGGCGCGATGACCGGCAACCAGGCCATGCAGCAGGTTCGCGCCGGCTTGAAGGCAATCTATCTCTCCGGCTGGCAGGTCGCCGCCGATGCCAATACGGCATCCGCCATGTATCCGGACCAGTCACTCTATCCGGCCAATGCGGCACCGGAACTTGCCAGACGCATCAACCGCACGCTCCAGCGTGCCGATCAGATCGAGGCCGCCGAAGGCAAGGGCCTCTCCGTCGAGACCTGGTTCGCGCCGATCGTCGCCGATGCGGAAGCCGGTTTCGGCGGACCGCTCAACGCCTTCGAGATCATGAAAGCCTTCATCGAAGCCGGCGCTGCCGGCGTTCATTACGAGGACCAGCTCGCGTCGGAGAAGAAATGCGGCCATCTGGGCGGCAAGGTGCTGATCCCGACCGCAGCGCATATCCGCAACCTGACAGCCGCACGGCTTGCCGCCGACGTCATGGGCGTACCGACGCTGGTGATCGCCCGCACCGATGCGGAAGCGGCGAAGCTCCTGACCTCCGACATCGACGAGCGCGACCAGCCCTTCGTCGATTACGAGGCCGGCCGCACGGTCGAGGGTTTCTATCAGGTGCGCAACGGGCTGGAGCCCTGCATCGCCCGCGCGGTTGCCTATGCACCCCATTGCGACCTCATCTGGTGCGAGACCTCGAAGCCGGATCTGGAACAGGCGCGCAAATTCGCCGAAGGCGTCCACAAGGTGCATCCGGGCAAGATGCTCGCCTATAATTGCTCGCCCTCGTTCAACTGGAAGAAGAACCTCGACGACGCGACGATCGCCAAGTTCCAACGGGAACTCGGGGCGATGGGCTACAAGTTCCAGTTCATCACGCTCGCCGGTTTCCATCAGTTGAACTACGGCATGTTCGAGCTCGCCCGTGGTTACAGGGAGCGGCAGATGGCCGCCTATTCGGAACTGCAGGAGGCGGAGTTCGAGGCCGAAGCCAATGGTTACACCGCCACCAAACACCAGCGCGAAGTGGGCACCGGCTATTTCGACGCCGTGTCGCTCGCGATCACCGGCGGGCTTTCGTCCACCACGGCCATGAAGGAATCCACCGAGCACGCGCAGTTCCGGCCCGCGGCTGAATGATGGTGCGACGCTGCCCCTCCTCGGAGGGGCATATCACCCGCACTTCAAGAACCCCGAAAAGAGAGGAGAAATGCCATGAACGTCCAGACCCGCGTCAAGGAACGTGCCGAGGAGCAGGCGACCGCGATGACGCCAGAACAGCAGGCAGCTGTTCGAGCGCTCGCCAATGACCTGCACCGCCTCAACCATGCCATCATGAAGGCTGTCGAGGCCGGCATCTCGGTCGAGCTGATGCGCTCCGCCCGGCATCACGGCGGCGGCGGCCATTGGGGCGATCTGATGATCCCGGTCATCGTGACGAACCGAATCAACTAGCCAACCAAGGCGCCGAGATGCTCTCGGCGCCTTCCCGATCCCAAACGCAGGCTCAAGAGACGCCTAGCCTTGTCCTGAGCTCCATTTCAAGGGCTCCTTAATCACCTCTCCGGTTGAAATCGCCCTGTCACGCCTCGAAAAACCGCCAAGCGAGGCGAATGATATCCTCCGCGCAAGATTCGATCCTTATTCTCGATCCTGAAACCATAGCGATCAAGTCAGGTCTCCCTAGGGAGCCACCGCAGTCGGCTAACACGTGGCAAGGACGATAACATGACAATACTGGTGACCGGTCCCAGCAACGCCGGGAAATCCACCTTGATTCATTCCGGATTGCTGGGCGAGGATTCGAAGCATGTTTGGTATGCGTCGAAGCTGCCCGGGGGAGAAGTGCCGCCGGAAGGCGTTCTGCACTACAACCTCCTGCATGCCGCGCTGAGCCTTGCGCCCAGTTCGCAGCCGATCGAGTGGAACCTGATGGATGAGCCATTATTGGCAAAGATCATCCATTCGCAGAACATCACCAAGGCGATCGTGCTGATCGCCCCTATACAGGAATTGATCGCGAGGGCCTCCAACCGAACCGCCATCGAGCCGACGGAAGAAAGGCAGGGGGTCTACAATGGCGACCTCTGGACAAAGATCATCCAGTACGTCGATCTGTTCTCCATCTACCAGCAGCTCTTCGACCTGCTCGAAGAGCGGAATATCCCCTACGAGATCCTCTACTCCTCGCAGACATTCAAGAGCACAAGCCCCGTCTTCCTTCCCTCCGACCGGGTCTATGTGCATCAGAACCTGAAAGGCAGCTATTTTTCGGTTCCGACCGCGCAGCAGGCGAAAGCGCTGGCGACGCAGCCAGGCATGGAATACCAGCAGGTCCTGCTCCCCCACGGAATCAAGACCTCCGCCAAGGGTTACGAGCATGTGGGGAGCGGGCGCAACAACACCTTCCTGCAGATGCGCGACAGAAGCTTCGTCGGCCGGTCTGTCCTCGATATCGGCTGCGCGCTCGGCGATATCCTGTTCCATGCGGAACGATACGGGGCGGGAAAGCTCGTCGGCATCGAGATGAAGGAAAGCCGCTGGAACGCAGCAACGCAGATCGGCCATATGCTGTATAGCAAGGCGGAATTCATCCTCGGCAACTTCATGGATATTTCCTTCAAGTCGTCGTTCGACGACGTATTGCTGCTGAATGTCATCCACCACGTGCCGGACTTCCGGCCGTTCCTCGAGAAGTCGGTCAAACTGACAAAGGAGCGGCTGATCATCGAGTTCCCGACGCTCAAGGACCCGAAATTCCAGTCCATGTCGCCCGTGCCTGGGGATCTCGACCATCTTCCCCTTATCGGGGTCAGCAGCAAGCGGCCGCATGTCGACCAAGCCTTCGTCTATACGCGGGCAGGCCTGGAGAGGATTCTGACCGACTTCGGCCGGTTCCGCTTCCAATACCTGCCGTCGCCGATCCGCGCCCGCGAAATCCTCGTCTGCCACTGCCTCTGAAAACGAGGATGCCGCCCGTCGGGCGGCATCCGATCCTGATCCGAATGCTTGGCGAGCCGGGCTACCTGCCGGCCCGCAGCATCATGATCTGTTCGTCCTTTTCCCTGAGAAGCTGATCGGCCTGCGTCAAGCGCGCTTCGACGGTGCGCTTGAAGGATTCGATCTTCTGGTGTGTGTCCTGCGTCGCCGCGACAAGCTGGGCGACCTCGTCATTCTTCACCTTCAGAGCCTGCTGCTGATGCTGAATGATCTGCACCGGCATCGTTCTCGTCGGGATGGGGCGCCCCAGAATGCTTTGCGGATCGATCCTGATCGGTCTGCCACTCGCAATGGACTGGAATCGGCTTTCCTGCGACAGGTAGCGGATCATTTCCATGCTGCCGATCTCGAAGCCCATCTCGCGGGCAACAGCCACGATGAGAGCCCCCATTTCCCGCGGAATGCCGGGGTTGGTCCGACCGCCGAAGCGCACACCTTGAAAGGCGTCGAAAAGTCCGCGGAAAAGCAGACATCCCGCCTCGAGGTCTTCCCTGTGTATCCATTCCTGGTCGATGAATGCCGCCTCGCCCTCGGTGTCGACGACGAGGTTACGCGGCAGGGCGTCGAAGAAGATGCCGGGGATCAGGTCCGTTGCAGCGATCGGTATATTTCCGCCCCGATTGCCGATTTCGCGGACAAGTGCCTGCCACCAGATCTTTCCCCAATGTCCGATCTCGCCGATATTCCAGTTGTCCCTCGCTACGATGCGGAACAACTCGTCGCGCCAGAGATCCCCCTCCCGCATCGGTTCCCGCCCCAGAGACAGGAACAGCTCGGCATTCTCGTCAACGGCAAGGTCCGGGGCGGTCCTGAACCGGGTCACATAGTAACCGTCGTCATCCCGGCCGAACTCGACCGTCTTTTTGTAAGCCGGATCGCGCTTTCCTCCGTAATGGAAGCCAAAAGCCCTGGCCTTCGGTATCTCTTCTGCGGAGGCCGCGAGGACGAAAGAATTCGCCAGATCCCCGACAAGCCCGTTTTCCACCACCGCCTTCCAGGCAAAATCCATCGAGAAGTTCAGGACGCCGGGTGTCTGGGCGTCCGTTCCGCAGGCCGCACCGATAAGGCTGGTGAAATTCGCCGGAACACCTTCCTCGAAGGCCTCATCGGAAAGGATGGACATCGGTATCTTGTAGTCGGGGAACGGGTACCACCATTCCTGGCTGCCGAGTCCAACAGCGGCAACGCGGCGGCGCAGTTCCTTCCGCCCGAAGGTGACGGCACTGCGCGACGTGTACCGGCTCTCGATCCCGATCATGGGCTGATTGAGATGATCCTCGGCAAAACCGGCGAAATATTTCAGGCCGAGCTGATTTTCGATAGCAACGATCAGCATCCCGCCCGGCTCCAGAAGACCGGCCACGCGCTCCAGCATGAGGTCGATGGGATCGCAGCCTTCGCGCCGCTCGAAGAACATGCGAGCATATTCCAGTACGCCGATCAGCGTGATTGTCTTAAACTTGCGACCGACGTCGAAATTCTGGAATGCGTCCACCACGACATTGACATTCGGCAGATCGCGGCACCTCTCCGCACCGGTCGCGGCGCGGCGAAGACTCCCCTCCACGGCGACGACTTCGAGGCCCTGCTCCCCAAGGAAACGCGTTATCGCCCCGCAGCCCGAGCCTATCTCGAGCACCGGTCCTTCGATCCTGTCGATAATGGGGCGAATGACGTTCCCGCGCTCAGGACTCAGGTGATACAGAGAAGCCCAATCGGTGATTTTCGACGCCAGCTCCGGAGAGAATACCGATTTGTCTGAAGCGGATTTTATGATGCGATAGACACGATTTTCCGATTCATCCCCGTCGGAATATCCAAACTTCTCGCCGCTGCCTGCGCGGACCCAGATATTGTTCCCGGCATCGTACCTATACTGTGTCTCAAGCTCAGCCTTCATCCCCAGGGCCTTTCTTCGCAATCTCAAAGCGCCTCAATCACCCACACCGGCCAGCGGCACCTGCGATGATCATCAAAAGGGTCGAAGGATTCATTTCGACCAATTTACAGAAAAGCTAAGCGCGCTTCCTTGCGCAGAACTGGCGCGCTTTCGAATGTCGCGCGTTCAGGCTCTCAGGACTGGATTTAGGGAGGATAAGGCAGCAACCGCAACGTTAGGACAGCCGCGATGTTCCCCTGGGTCGGCCAAGGACGAACAGCGTGCGCATGAGCACAGGCCGGCACGGCATTTGCGGGCAGTCCGCTTCGGAGAATGAGAATTAGCTGAACAGAGCAGGCAGTGCGAGAAGCGCCGCCGTTGCGCCAACGGCGATTATCAGGAACCGCAACCGCCGCAACCTAGCGTCGTCCTTGACTGCTGCGATGGCAATTGCACGGGCACGTCGGGTTTTCTGCATCGTTCTTGAACCCTAAACACGTTGCTGTTCTTGGCGCCCGCCGTCAAGCCGGCGGATAGCGCATACCGGCTTTGAAGCATGGGATTTGGCTGGTATTAAGGCAGAATGGCGGATGCCCATTAAGAACTATTGAATGATCGTGCCTTACAAATTCTCTCCGCAGACATGACCGGAGGCCCAGGCCCACTGGAAATTGTAGCCGCCGAGCCAGCCCGTCACGTCCACGCATTCTCCGATAAAATAAAGTCCCGGCACCGCCTTCGCCTGCATCGTCTTCGAATCCAACCCGGACGTGTCGATGCCACCGAGCGTCGCTTCCGCCGTGCGATACCCTTCCGATCCGGCGGGCCGGATCGTCCAGTTCTGGATGGAGCTTGCGAGGCCCTCGATCGCCTTGTCGGAAAGATCGGCGAGATGCGCTGCGATACCGCGGCTTTCGACGAAGAACTGCACCAGCCGCCTGGGCAAAATCTCGGCAAGCAGCGTTTGCGCCGCCTGCCGGCCATTCGTCTTGCGGGCAGACTTGAGCCTGACTGCGATCTCCAAATCCGGCTCGATCGTAAGCGTGATATCGTCCCCCTCCCGCCAATAGGAGGATATCTGCAGGATCGCAGGACCGCTCAGGCCCCGGTGAGTAAAAAGCAGAGCCTCGCGAAAGACCGTCTTGCCGTGACGGACTTCGGCCGGCACGCCGATGCCGGAGAGGACCGAGAGTTTTTCCAGAAGGTTCGGATCGAGCGTCAGCGGCACGAGCGCCGGGCGCGTCTCGACGATCTTCAAGCCGAATTGTTTTGCGATGTCATAGGCAAAGCCGGTGGCACCCATTTTCGGGATCGACTTGCCGCCGGTCGCCACGACGAGCGATTGCGCCTCGACCGGGCCTCCGGAAGTGGCGATGCGGAATCCGTCGAACCTCTTTTCGATGGACGTGATCTGCTGCTGCAGTTCGAGGACGACGTTCGCCGCCTTCATCTCGGAAAGCAACATGTGGATGATATCCTTGGCGCTTTCGTCACAGAAGAGCTGGCCGAGCGTCTTCTCGTGCCAGGCGATCCCGTGCGCCTCGACCATGTCGAGAAAGTCCCTCGGCGTGTAGCGTGCCAGCGCCGACTTGGCGAAATGCGGATTGGCGGAAAGGAAGTTCTTCGCACTCGCATGGATATTGGTGAAGTTGCAGCGACCTCCGCCGGAGATGCGGATCTTCTCGCCCGGCGCCTTGGCGTGGTCGAGCACGAGCACGGAGCGGCCGCGCCTGCCGGCGCGGATGGCGCACATCATGCCCGCGGCACCCGCGCCCAGAACCACTACGTCAAATTTCCGCGTCACCCCGCACTCCTTTGTAAGAATATTGCTGTTTTCGATCAGCCGCTCAAAGTCAATGGCTCCTCCCCTCTCGCCAATCGCCAATCCGTGATTATGATGAGAGTTCCGATCAACCTCGCCCCGGTGTGTCATGCCGCGCAAGAAACCCAATCCCGCCCCTGCAATCGGCACTGTCGCAAAAGCCGCCGTTGCCCAACCGACGCTCACCTCTCTTCGTGGCGTAACGGACTGGCGGGAGGCCACTGCATGGCTGCGAGCCCGTGGGATCGAGGATGTGGAATGCATCACGCCCGATCTTGCCGGTGTGCCACGTGGCAAGATGATGCCGTCGTCGAAATTCACCTCAAACACGTCGCTGGCCCTGCCGTCGGCCCTCTACCGCCACACGATCTCCGGCGAATATCCGGAAGAGACAGGCAATTTCCGCTATGAGCCGCGCGACAGCGATCTCAAGCTCGTGCCGGATCTCTCCACCTTGTCCGTCGTGCCGTGGGAGACCGATCCGACCGCACAGGTGATCTGCGACATCGTCGACACGGACGGAAAAGCGGTCGCCTACACGCCCCGCAACGTACTAAAGAACATCCTGAAACTCTACCGGGACCGCGGCTGGAAACCGGTCGTGGCGCCGGAGATCGAGTTCTATCTCGTCGCCAAGAACGACGATCCGGATTATCCGCTGCATCCGCCGAAGGGGCGTTCGGGCCGCTCCATCCTCGGCGGCCAGGGCTATTCGATCGCCGGCATCAACGAGTTCGACGAGCTGATCGACGACATCTATCACTTCTCGGAAAAGCAGGGCCTGGAGATCGACACTCTGATCCATGAGGAAGGCCCGGCGCAATTGGAGATCAACCTGCGCCACGGCGATCCGATCGAACTCGCCGACCAGGTCTTCCTGTTCAAGCGCACCATCCGCGAGGCGGCGATGAAGCACGGCATCTATGCCACCTTCATGGCGAAACCCATGCAGGGGCAGGCGGGCTCGGCCATGCACATCCACCAGTCGGTGGTCGACATCAAGACCGGCAGGAACATCTTCTCCGATCCCGACGGCTCGGCCTCGAGGGAATTCTTCCATTTCATCGGCGGCATGCAGGCTTATGTGCCGAAGACACTCGTGATGATGGCGCCCTATGTGAACTCCTATCGCCGGCTGACGCCGGATATGTCGGCGCCGGTCAATACCGCCTGGGGCTACGACAACCGCACGACCGCCTTCCGCGTACCCGTCTCCGATGCGGCTGCCCGACGTGTCGAGAACCGCCTGCCGAGCTCGGATGCCAATCCCTATCTTGCGCTTGCCGCCTCGCTCGGCTGCGGCCTGCTCGGCATCATGAACGGCATCGAACCGGGGCCTGCGACGGAGGACACTGCCAACGAAGGTGCGATCGACCTGCCGCGCGGCCTGCTCGAAGCCGTGTCGCTGCTGGAATCGGAACCGGCGCTCGCCGATGTCTTCAGCCCGGAGTTCATCGGCCTCTATGCCGGCGTCAAGCGCGGCGAGTTTGAGACCTTCATGCAGGTGATCAGTCCCTGGGAGCGGGAATTCCTGCTTCTCAACGTGTGAGGGCAGCGTCTTGGATGCCTGGCAGAGCCCGATCGCGCCAGGAATTTCCTGGTATCAGGCAACCGTCGGCGAGCGGCCGACCTATCCGGCGCTCGACGGGTCGAAGACGGTCGACGTAGGGATCATCGGCGGCGGCTATACCGGACTTCAGGCGGCCTGCAATCTTGCGAAGGCAGGCGCCTCGGTCGCGCTGATCGAGGCGAACCGGTTCGGCGACGGTGCGTCCGGCCGCAACGGCGGACAGATGGGGACCGGCCAGCGCTGGTGGCCGGAGGAACTGGAAAAGGATATCGGCTTCGAACGCTCCAAGGCGCTGTTCGACATGGCGGAAGACGCCAAACGATATCTTCTCGGTTTTGCCGAACGCCATGGCATCGAGATGGATTACATGCCGGGGCAGATGAACGTGTCCCACAAGCCGGGTCACGACAGGGACTATCGGGCGAATGCGGAGATCGCCGCAGAGCGCTACGGTTATCCGCATATCTCGTTCATGGACCGGCAAGAGACGGCCGAGCGGCTTGGGACGACGGACTATTATTGCGGCACCCGGGACATGGGCACCGGCCATATCCATCCCTTGAAGCTGCTCGTCGGGCTCGCCCGCGCCGCTCAAACCGCCGGCGCAGAGATTTACGAGATGACCAAGGCTACCGACATTCGGCAGGCCGGCGGCAGGACCATGGTCGAGACGCCCTCCGGCATGCTGACTGCGGATCGCCTGCTGATCGCCACCAATGCCTATATCGGGGACCTGGAACCGGTCACGGCCGCGCATATCATGCCGATCGGCTCGTTCATCGCCGCCACCGCGCCGCTCGACGATTTCCCGCATGTCATTCCAGACGGCGAGGCCGTTGCCGATTCGCGTTTCGTCGTGCGCTATTTCCGCAAGAGCAAAGACAACCGGCTGCTCTTCGGCGGCCGGGAGGTCTATTCCTCACGCGATCCCAAGGATACGGCAAACGCCATCCGCCAACAGATCGTCGATACCTATCCGGCGCTGAAAGACGTGGACATCACGCATGCCTGGGGCGGCAATGTGGGCATCACCATGCCCCGGCAGCCCTTCGTGCGCGAAGTCATGCCGGGCGTCACCTCGATCGGCGGCTATTCCGGCCATGGTGTAATGCTGTCAAATTATTGTGGCAAGCTTTATGCTGATATGGTCACGGGCAAGGCAACCGATCTCGATCACCTCGCCGCGCTCAAAATTCCCGCCTTCCCGGGCGGGCGCCACATGCGGACCCCGCTGCTTTTCCTTGCCCTTACGTGGTTTGCGCTGCGCGACAGGCTCTGACAAGGAAACGGGTCCCTCCGACTCATCAGAAGCCCAATTTGGGCTAGCGTTTTTAAATCGATTAGCATAAACATGCCCCCAACCATGCAGGACGAAAGAAAAGCGATGAGCAGCCAGATCATCCCAGTCGAACCTTTTGATTGTATCGTCTTCGGCGGAACCGGCGATCTTGCCGAGCGCAAGCTCCTCCCCGCCCTCTATCATCGTCAGATCGAAGGCCAGTTCACCGAGCCCACCCGCATCATCGGCGCTTCGCGCAGCGCGCTTTCGCATGAGGATTACCGCAAATTCGCCGAGGACGCCCTGAAGGAGCATCTGAAGAAAGGCGAGTTCGACGAAGCGGAAGTCAAGAAGTTCTGCCAGCGGCTTTATTACGTCTCCGTCGACGCCAAGACCGACCAGGGCTGGGACGAGCTCAAGAAGCTCATCGACGACGGCAAGGAACGCGTGCGCGTCTTCTATCTCGCCGTTGCACCCGGAATTTTCGGCGCGATTTCCGAGAAGATCCGCGACCACAAGCTGATCACCAAATCGACGCGCATCGTCGTCGAGAAACCGATCGGCCGCGACCTCGCCTCGGCGCTCGAACTCAACGACACGATCGGCCGGGTCTTCCGTGAAGAGCAGATCTTCCGCATCGACCACTATCTCGGCAAGGAGACGGTGCAGAATCTGATGGCGCTGCGTTTCGCCAACGCCCTCTACGAGCCGCTCTGGAACGCCGAACATATCGACCACGTGCAGATCACCGTCGCCGAAGCCGTCGGCCTCGAAGGCCGTGCCGGGTACTACGACACGGCCGGCGCGCTGCGCGACATGGTGCAGAACCACATCCTGCAGCTTCTCTGCCTCGTCGCCATGGAAGTGCCCTCCTCCATGAACTCGGAATCGGTGCGCGACGAGAAACTCAAGGTGCTGCGCGCCCTGAAGCCGATCACCGAGGCGAATGTCGAGCAGGCGACCGTGCGCGGTCAGTACCGGGCCGGTGCTTCCGCCGGCGGTCCGGTCAAGGGTTATCTCGACGAGCTGGAAGGCGGCGTCTCGAACACCGAGACCTTCGTCGCCATCAAGGCGGAGATCGGCAACTGGCGCTGGGCGGGCGTGCCCTTCTACATCCGCACCGGCAAGCGGCTCGCCAACCGCGTCTCCGAGATCGTCATCACCTTCAAGCCGATCCCGCACAACATCTTCGATTCGGGCGCCGGGCGCATCTCGGCGAACCAGCTCATCATCCGCCTGCAGCCGGATGAGGGCGTCAAGCAGTCGCTGATGATCAAGGACCCCGGCCCGGGCGGCATGCGGCTGCGCGAAGTCTCGCTCGACATGAGCTTCGCGGAATCCTTCGCCGTGCGCAACCCGGACGCCTATGAGCGGCTGCTGACGGACACGATCCGCTCCAACCAGACGTTGTTCATGCGCCGCGACGAAGTGGAAGCCGCATGGCGCTGGGTCGATCCGATCCTGAGAGGCTGGGAGGAAACCGGCCAGCAGGTGCAGGGCTACACTGCCGGCACCTGGGGACCGAGCCAGGCGATCGCCCTCATAGAGCGCGACGGCCGCACCTGGCACGAGGGTTGAATGCAATGACCGCGAACATGCATGAATTCTCCGATGCCGCAACACTCGCCGACGCTTTGGCGGACGAGGTTGCTGCACGCCTTGCCGCCGCGATCGGGGAACGAGGTTCCGCCTCTATCGCCGTCTCGGGCGGCTCGACGCCGAAGAGGTTCTTCGAAACGCTTTCGACCCGCGCCATCGATTGGACGCAGGTGACTGTGACGCTGGTCGACGAACGTTTCGTGCCGAACGACAACCCGCGCTCCAACCATCTCCTGGTGGCGACGCATCTCTTGAAGGGCAAGGCAGCCGCCGCGCATTTCATTCCGCTCTACTATGACTGTTCCTCGATCGAGGAAGCGGCAAAGATGGCGACAGAAAAGACTGCCGGCATCGGCAATCCCTTCGACGTGGCGATCCTCGGCATGGGGCCGGACGGCCACACGGCGTCGTTCTTTCCGCACGGCAACAATCTCAAGCAGGCGCTCGATCTTTCCGGTCCGCGCGGCGTTCTGACCATGGAGGCGGAAGGTGCCGGCGAAGACCGGCTGACCTTCTCCTTCGCAAGCCTTTCGGATGCCCGTTTTCTGGCGCTCCATATCGAAGGCCAGGGCAAGAAGGACGTGCTTGAGACGGCGAAGGCCGGTTCCGACGAGACCGATATGCCGATCCGCGCCGTGCTGAACCGAGCCGCTTCGCCGCTTCAAATCTACTGGGCACCGTAAGGTCCCTGCATCCGCCGGTGCCTGGCACCGGATTTTCATTAGGAGCAATCCCGGTGGCTTTGGCCTCTCCCAAGCCGGGATTGACCAGAGAGGACAAGATCATGGCCGCCCATTCCAGCATCGAGGCGATCACCGCCCGTATCGTCGAACGATCGAAGCCGCATCGTGAAACCTATCTCGACCGTGTCCGCCGAGCGGCCGCCCGCGGCCCCCACCGCTCCGTCCTCTCCTGCGGCAACCTCGCCCACGGCTTTGCGGTCTGTTCCCCTGCCGAGAAAGCGGCGCTTTCCGCAGACGTCGTTCCGAATCTCGGCATCATCACCGCCTATAACGACATGCTCTCGGCCCATCAGCCCTACGAGACCTTTCCAGCGATCATTCGGGAAGCGGCGCGGGATGCCGGCGGCATCGCTCAGGTCGCCGGCGGCGTGCCGGCCATGTGCGACGGCGTCACACAGGGTCAGCCGGGCATGGAACTGTCGCTCTTTTCGCGCGACACGATCGCCATGGCGGCCGGTATCGGCCTGTCGCACAACATGTTCGATGCAGCCGTCTTCCTCGGTATCTGCGACAAGATCGTGCCGGGCCTCGTCATCGCAGCATTGAGCTTCGGCCACCTGCCGGCGGTCTTCATTCCGGCGGGTCCTATGACCTCGGGGCTTCCGAACGACGAGAAGTCGCGCATCCGCCAGCTTTATGCGGAGGGCAAGGTCGGTCGCGCCGAACTCTTGGAAGCTGAATCCAAGTCCTATCATGGCCCCGGCACCTGCACCTTCTACGGCACAGCCAACTCCAACCAGATGCTGATGGAGATCATGGGCTTCCACATGCCCGGCGCCTCCTTCGTCAATCCCGGCACGCCGCTGCGCGAAGCGCTGACTCGCGAAGCCACAAAGCGTGCGCTGGCGATCACCGCGCTCGGCAACGAATTCACACCGGCCGGCGAGATGATCGACGAACGTTCGGTGGTGAATGGCGTCGTCGGCCTGCATGCGACCGGCGGTTCGACCAATCACACGCTGCACCTCGTCGCCATGGCGCGCGCGGCCGGCATCCAGCTCACTTGGCAGGATATTTCCGAACTCTCCGATATCGTGCCGCTGCTCGCCCGCGTCTATCCGAACGGCTTGTCGGACGTGAACCATTTCCATGCGGCCGGCGGCATGGGTTTCCTCATCAAGCAGCTCCTGAAACAGGGACTGCTGCACGACGATGTCCGCACCGTCTTCGGTCAGGGCCTGGAAGCGTATACGGTGGAGGCCAAGCTCGATGAGAACGGCCAGGTCGTGCGCGAGCCGGTGCCGGAGGAAAGCGGCGATGCGAAGGTCCTCGCCAGGATCGAAGCCCCCTTCCAGGCAAATGGCGGCCTGAAGATGCTCAAGGGCAATCTCGGCAAGGCGGTCATCAAGATTTCGGCCGTCAAGCCGGAGCGCCATGTCATCGAAGCGCCGGCCATCGTCTTCCACGACCAGCAGGAACTGCAGGACGCCTTCAAGCGCGGCGAGCTCAACAAGGACTTCATCGCGGTGGTCCGCTTCCAGGGGCCGAAGGCGAACGGCATGCCGGAACTGCACCGGCTGACGCCGCCGCTCGGCGTGCTGCAGGACCGCGGCTTCAAGGTGGCGCTCGTCACCGACGGGCGCATGTCGGGCGCGTCCGGCAAAGTGCCGGCTGCCATCCACATCACGCCGGAGGCCTCTGACGGGGGGGCGATCGCCAAGATCAGGAATGGCGACATCATCCGTCTCGATGCGGTCGCCGGTACGCTGGAAGTGCTGGCGGACGCTGCGGAATTTGCGGCTCGCACACCAATCGTCGCCGACCTTTCCGACAACGAGTTCGGCATGGGCCGCGAGCTCTTCGCCGCCTTCCGCCGCAATGTCGGTCATGCCGACCAGGGCGCCAGCGTATTCGCCTGAATGCAAAAGGGCGGCCAGCGCCGCCCTTCGTTTCCCGACACTGCCCGATTTCCTACCAGGCGCGGATGTCGATCGTCCGATCCTTATGATTCGGGTGGGTCGAAAAGACGAAGATGCGGTTCATCTCCTTCTCCGACAACAGGCGGAGGAAGCGGACCTCGATCGTGTTGTTGGCGAAGGTCTTCATCAGCAGACAACCGATCTTGGTGATGCGTGCATCCGGGATATCGAGATAAAACTGCTGCGGCAGCGTATACTGCGTGAGGATGCCGATGATGGCGCCGCTCTGGGAGATACGCAGGATGTCGCAGCGACGCTGCGCCATGTTCATCACGCCCTTTTCAGTATATTCGATGCGGGCATTATTCATGGTGTCTTCCATCTTGAACCGGTTTTCCCGGTCGTACATGAAAGACTCTTCCTTATTCAAAAAGTGCTTTTTATTAGTTGGAGCCGCACTCACGACACTTTCTCCTTACTCTTTATAAGAAAAGGCTAGCCGGCGAACTTTAACAGAGAGTTTTGAGGTCTGGCCTTGGAACAATTACGGCCAACTCTTGCGCGAATATGATGAAAGATCGGTTATTCAGCCGGTGCGATAAGTCTTACCTTCCGCATCAAAAAGATGCAGTTTCTTCGGATCGGCCGAAAAGCGTATCGTCTCGCCCTTCTTTACATCCAGAATGCCGGGAATCTTGGCAATGATCGGTTCATGGTCGGCAAGGCCTTCGACATAAAGCAGCGTCACCTCGCCGAGCGCCTCGACGATGGAAATCTGTCCTTCGAAGAGATAATCCTCACCCTTCGCGAGCGAAAGGTCCTCGGGACGGACGCCGAAACTCGCAGCCTTGGCTTTTTCGGATGCCGCGGTCTCTACGGGCACACGCACCGATTTGCCGCCCTGCAGCGAAACCACGGTCGCCTCGCCGGCCTCCGTCACGGTCGCCGGGATGATGTTCATCGCCGGCGAACCGATGAAGCGGGCGACGAAGAGGTTCCGCGGACGCTCGTAAAGCTCCAGCGGAGCGCCGACCTGTTCGATGCGGCCGGCCGAGAGCACGACGATTCGGTCGGCAAGCGTCATCGCCTCCACCTGGTCGTGGGTCACGTAGATCATCGTCGTGTCCGGCATCTGATCCTTGAGCTTGGCGATCTCGATGCGGGTCGCGACGCGCAGCGCCGCATCGAGGTTCGACAGCGGCTCGTCGAACAGGAAGACCTTGGGGTCGCGGCAGATGGCACGGCCAATCGCAACGCGCTGACGCTGGCCTCCGGAAAGAGCCTTCGGCAGGCGGTCGAGATAGGGCGTGAGCTGGAGGATCCCGGCTGCCGAGCGGACGCGGCGGTCGATCTCGTCTCTGCTTTCGCGGGCGATCCGCATGCCGAAAGCCATGTTGTCGTAGACCGTCATATGCGGATAAAGCGCATAGGACTGGAAGACCATGGCGATGCCGCGCCGGGAGGGCGGCACCTCGTTCACGAGCTGACCGTCGATATACATCTCGCCGCCGGTGATGCTCTCAAGGCCGGAAATCATGCGCAGCAGAGTGGACTTGCCGCAGCCCGAAGGCCCCACGAAGACCACGAACTCGCCCTGGTTGATCTCCAGATCGATGCCGTGCAGCACTTTTACCTGACCATAGGCCTTGTGGATATCCTTCAGAACGACGCCAGCCATGACTTCCTCCCCTTTCTCCCGTTATGCGCGACTTCCCTTTATGCATGACGGGCGAAGAACGCCCCCCAGGCCGGTAGTTCCACTCGCCTGCCTTCCAGCCTGCTTTCGAAACCGTGGCCGGTCAGCACGTCCCAATCACCGATCGGCAGATCGGTAGCCGTCGGCGCGGCGCTCATATTGAACAGGCAGAGCAGCGTCTCGTTGCCATACCGGCGCTCGTAACCCAGCACCGAACCATCTTCCGGCAGGAGCAGGATATCACCTTTGGCGAGCGCCGGATGCTGCTTGCGGAAAGCGAGGAAGCGGCGGTACTGCTCGAGCACCGAGGCCGGATCGCCATACTGGGCGCTGACCGCCCGGAGCTGATGCTCGACGGGGATCGGCAGCCAGGTTCTTTCCGCCGTTGAAAACCCGGCCTGCAGCGCCTGCGCATCCCAGACCATCGGTGTACGGCAGCCGTCGCGCCCCTTGAATTCCGGCCAGAACTGGATGCCGTAAGGATCCTGCAGATCGGCATAGGCGATATCCGCTTCGGTCAAGCCCAGTTCCTCGCCTTGATAGATGCAGACCGAACCGCGTTGCGTCATCAGAATGGCTGATACCATCTTGGCGTAGCTATCGCGGTCCAGCACATCCTGACCCCAACGGCTGACATGACGCACAACGTCGTGGTTCGAGAAGGCCCAGCAGGCCGAGCCATCGGGTGCCGCGGCCGAGAAGGCATTCTGCACATCGGCGACGCGTAGCGGCACCAGCGGATCTGGTGCCAGGAACTCGAAAGCGTAGCACATGTGCATCTTGTCGTTGCCGGACGTATATTCGCCGACGATCTCAAGTCCGCGCTGGCTGTCGCCCACCTCGCCGACTGCCGCAATCGCCGGGAACTCGTCGAGCACGGCGCGGAAACGCTTCAGGAATTCCAGGTTCTCCGGCCGGTTCTTGTCGTAGAGATGCTCCTGGAAATTATAGGGGTTGACCGCCGGCGCCGTGGACGCATTGCGGCGCGAGGGTTCCAGCGCCGGATTGTCGCGCAACTCCTTGTCGTGGAAGTAGAAGTTGATCGTATCGAGCCGGAAGCCGTCGACGCCGCGTTTCAGCCAGAAGCGGGTCATGTCGAGCAGCGCATCCTGAACCTCAGGATTGTGGAGGTTCAGGTCCGGCTGCGAGGTCAGGAAGTTGTGCATGTAATATTGCATGCGGGTCGGGTCCCAATGCCATGCAGACCCGCCGAAGATCGACAGCCAGTTGTTGGGCGGCGTGCCGTCCGGCTTGGCATCGGCCCAGACATACCAGTCGGCCTTGGGATTGAACCGGCTCGACCGGCTTTCGATGAACCAGGGGTGCTGGTCCGAGCTGTGCGACATCACGAGGTCGATCATCACCTTAATGCCGAGTCTGTGCGCCTCGGCGATCAGCCCGTCAAAATCCGAGAGCGAGCCGAACATCGGATCGACATCCGTATAGTTCGAGACGTCATAGCCGAAATCCCGCATCGGCGACGGAAAGAAAGGCGATATCCAGACGGCATCTGCGCCCAGCGCCGCCACATGCGGCAGGCGGGCGGTGATACCCTTCAGATCGCCGATGCCATCGCCATTCGAATCCTGAAAAGAACGCGGGTAAATCTGATAAATAACGGCTCCACGCCACCAGTCCTTGTCCGGCGCGGCCGAAGCATCTGCGGAAGCACTCATTCAAGATCCTATTGTCAGACGTTGCTCAACCGCCCTTGACGGAACCGGCGAGCAGTCCGCGGACGAGATATCGCTGCAAGCCAAAAAACACCAAAAGCGGCACAAGAATGGAAATGAAGGCCGAAGCGGTCAGAATTTCCCATCTTCCCCCCATTGAACCCAAAAGCGCGTTCAGGGCACCTGTCAGGACGAGCTGCTCCCGATTGGTCCCGAGGAAGACCATGGCAACCAGCAGGTCGTTCCAGGTCCACAGGAACTGGAAGATGGAGAAGGATGCAAGAGCGGGAAACGACAACGGCAGGACGATCTTGAGAAAGATCTCGAAATCGCTCGCGCCGTCCACACGGGCGGATTCGATGATCTCCTTCGGCAGGCCGGCAATGTAGTTGCGCAGGAGATAGATGGCGAGCGGCATGCCGAAGGCGGAATGCGCAAGCCAGATGCCGGCAAAGCTTCTTGACGGCACTCCGAAAAAGGCACCGATCTCATTATACAAGCGAAGCAGCGGGATGAGCGACATCTGCAGCGGCACGACGATCAATCCCACCACCATGGCGATGATCAATGCCCGGCCCGGAAACTCCATCCAGGAGAGCGCATAGGCCGCGAAGGCGGCGATCAGGATCGGAATGATGGTCGAGGGAACGGCGACCGTCAGCGAATTGACGAAAGCCTGCCCGATCCCCTGTGCGGTCAGCACGGTATTATAGTTCTGGATGGTGAAGGTCGGCGGCGTGGCGACCTGCAGATAGACGCGCCGGCCGCGTTCGCCTTCGAACGGGGCATTCTTCGTATAGATATAGCTGCCGTCCTCGTTGATCGTCAGCGTCTCACCTTCCCCGAGATCAGCAGCCTGCCCTGCCTCGAATTCCGCAGGCGCTGCGACGCGCGTGCCGAAAGCCCGGACGGTCCCGTCCTGGCCCGCTTCGAATACCGAGCCGGAAATGACGTAGTTCGGTCCCTCCTGCCGGGCGGCAGACGGATCGGCCAATCGCGACGCCGTGGTCTGGGAGGCGCTCGAAAAGGCGGTCCACCAGCCCGACGAAGTGATCTGCTGCGGATCGCGGAAAGAGGTCACGAGAATGCCGAGCGTCGGGATCAGCCAGATGATGCAGATCAGCAGCACCGACAGATGAACGATGAGGCGGGGAAGCCCGATACGGCGGAGGCCAGCGACAGCGTTCATCTCAATGGCCCCCCATTTCCCTGTTTGCCTGGCGGATATTCCAGATCATGATCGGCGTGACCGCCGCCATGATGACGAGCGCGATGACGGCGCTTCGTCCGCTGTCTCCGCCACCCCGGAACATCCAGTCGAACATCAGGTTCGCCAGCACCATCGTATTCCATTGACCATTGGTCATGGTCAGCACGATGTCGAAGACCTTGAGTACGAGGATGGTGATGGTCGTCCAGACGACGGCGATGGTGCCCCATATCTGCGGTACCATGATCTTCCAGAAGATCTGCCAGCCATTGGCACCGTCGATGACCGCCGCTTCGATCGTCTCCTCCGGGATGCCGCGCAGCGCCGCCGACAGGATGACCATGGCAAAGCCGGTCTGGATCCAGATCAGGATGACCATCAGAAAGAAGTTGTTCCAGAACGGCATGGCGATCCACACCTGCGGATCGCCGCCGAAGAAACTGACAATCGCGTTCAGGAGGCCGATCTGGGTCTCGTTGCCGCTGCGATATTCGTAGATGAACTTCCAGATGACCGAGGCGCCGACGAAGGAGATCGCCATGGGCATGAAGACGAGGCTCTTGGCGATATTGCCCCACCAAATGCGGTCGGTCAGCACCGCGATGATGAGGCCGAAAAAGGTGCAGGCGGCCGGCACGACTGCGAGCCAGAGGATGTTGTTGAAGATCGACTGGCGAAACTGGCCGTCGAAGAAGGCCCATCGGTAATTCGCGAAGCCAACGAAGCTGCCCCCCGAGCGATCGTAGAAGGACAGGATGAAGGTCGCCACGACCGGATAAACCAGGTAGACCCCGAGCAGGATCAGCGCCGGCCCCATGAACAACCAGGGGCGGACGACCGCCCGGCGGTTAAGGTTGACCGATGCGGCCCGGACGTTGTCCTTCGGCACGGGGAAGACAATCTGGAGCAGCTTGTCGGAGAGCCAGTAATAAAGCGCGCAGGCGAAGACGCCGGCGATCACAACGCCGACGGCCGAGACGATCTGCGATATCATGTCCCCTCCTTGATGCCAGCCACCTTGAGACGATGCTGGTCATTGGCGGCTTGCCGCGCCCTGTTATGATCGAAGCACGGTCAGTCAATGCGGGATCCGCGCCGGCTTGGCCGGCACAGCGAAACAAGCCTATTTCAAAGCGTCCCAGGCTCTCTGGATATCGGAGGCGACCGTCTTGGCATCCTTGCCGCCGACATAGTCGATCATGCCGGTCCAGAAGGCGCCGGCGCCGATCTTGCCCGGCATCAGGTCCGACGCATCGAACCGGAAGGTGGTCGCGGAAGTCAGGATCTGCCCCTGCTTCTTCAGCGCCTCGTTGGCGTAAGCGTCAAGATTGACGCCCTTGAACGGCGTGAGGAAGGCGGCTTGCGCCATCCAGACCTCATGGGCGATCGGCGTCTTCAGGAATTCGATGAATGCCTGTGCGGCCGGCGAATCCTTGGTGATGGCGATCAGCGTGCCGGCACCGAGAACAGGGGTGCCCAGTTCCGGCTTGGAGGCAAAGGGCGGCATGTAGAAGAAATCGACATCCTCTCCGAGCTTCTTGTCCGGCGGGAAGAAGGAAGAGATGAACGATGCCTGAAGATGCAGGTAGCATTTCGGCGGAATCTCGAAGAGCCCCTTCGGGCTGTCGCGGAAATCGGTGGAGGCGACGGCGGCGACGCCACCGGCTACATATTCCTCATTCTTGGCAAACCTGCCGAATTCCTCGATGGCGCCGACAACTGCCGGATCGTCGAACTTGACCTCGTTGGTCACCCACTTGTCGTAGGTTTCCGGAGGCTGCGTGCGCAGCATCATATTCTCGACCCAGTCCGTCGCCGGCCAGCCGGTGGCACCGCCGGAACCGAGACCGATGCACCACGGAACCCCGCCATCCTCGACGATCTGATCGCTGAGCTTGACCAGGTCCTCCATGGACTTGGGTATCTCGTAACCCGCCTCTTCGAAGTTCTCGGGGACATACCAGACGAGCGACTTCAGATCGGCCTTGTAAGGGAACGCGAAATAGGTCTTCTGGCCGTCTTTGCCGGCGTACATGCCGAGATCGACCCAAGACTGGCCGGCGCCATAGTTTTCCTTCACCCAGTTTGCCGTCTCATCGCTGAGCGGCGTCAGAAACCCCTTGGCGGCAAGGTCAGCCAAAAGACCCGGCTGTGGAATGATGGCGATGTTCGGAGGCGAGCCGGCCTGGGTATCGATGACAATCTGCTGTTCGTAGTTTTCCGAGGAAGAATAACGGCCGTCGACGCCGGTCGCGGCATTGAAATAGGCAAGCACGCTGTTGAACAGGACCTCGTCTTCGCCACGCCAGGGGCCGAACAGGGTGAGGCTCTGTCCTTTCAGGTCCGAGTGGGCGGCCTTGAAATCGTCAAAGCTCTGCCAGTTGAAACGCGAATCCTGACCCGGTGGAAATTTCAACTCCTGGGCGCCGGCGCTGCCCGCGATCAGGGCTGCAAACGCCGCGCTCATCCAAAATGATGTCTTCATGAAATAATCCTCCCATCGGTTCCGGCTTTTGCTTCTCTGCCGAGAGTTCCAAAACATGGGAAGAGATTTAACGCTCTCTCCGAGGAGTCAACCCCTCCGAAAGCGTCATAGGAGGATCAGAAAATGCGCCCTGGAAGGCGTCAGAATTTCGGCGCTGTTTTTCCCGCAGCGCGATAGGCGGCAATCACCGTATTGGCCATCAGCATGGCAATGGTCATAGGACCGACGCCACCCGGAACCGGCGTGATGGCGCCCGCGACCTCAGCGGCTTCCTCATAGGCGACATCGCCGACGAGCCGGGACCTGCCCTCGCCCTTCTCCGGCGCCGGAATGCGGTTGATACCGACGTCGATGACGGTGGCGCCCGGCTTCACCCAATCAGCCTTCACCATCTGGGGCCGGCCAACGGCGGCGACGAGGATATCGGCGTTGCGGCAGACGGCGGCGAGATCCTTGGTCTTCGAATGCGCGATGGTGACGGTCGCATTGGCGGCGAGCAGCAGCAGCGCCATCGGCTTGCCGAACAGATTGGAGCGGCCGATGACGACGGCATTGAGGCCCGAAAGGTCGCGGCCGTGTATACGGTTGACGAGCAGCATCGCGCCAGCCGGTGTGCAGGAAATGAGACCAGTCTCAAGATCGCCGGAAGCGATCTTGCCGGCGTTGACGACATGCAGGCCATCGACATCCTTTTCCGGCGAGATCAACAGGAGGACCGGTTCGGCATTCAGATGCTTCGGCAGCGGAAGCTGCACCAGGATGCCGTGGATGGCAGGATCTGCGTTGAGCTCCGTGACCAGCTTTTCCAGCTCTTGCTGCGTGGTTTCTTCCGGCAGGCTGTGCTGAATGGAGTTGAATCCACACTGCTTGGCCATCTTGCTCTTGGAATTGACGTACGCATGGCTTGCCGGATCGTCGCCGACGATGACAACCGCGAGGCCCGGCTTGACGCCCGCTACCCGCTCCAGAGAGCCGGCCGCCTCGGTCACGGCTGCGATGACGGATGTTGCCGCCTCTTTACCATCGATCACCACAGCCACGCGCACCTCCCGCTTGAAACCATTGCCAATGTATACAGCGGGCCTCGTGCGAAATTTGCCCGCCAACGCCCTATGCTGGTCGCAGACGGCAAAAGCAAGCAGATTCGATGTCGCAAGTGTTTATCTTCGAGATGCGCTGCGGCGGGCTGAATACAACAGCACTCGTTCGCGCAACTCCGCCATGTCGCGGCGCAGTTCCTCCGCCTTGCGGACGTCCTCGTGCGAGAGACGCTGCCTCGCATCGGAGGGCGCATCAGCCAGGCGGCCGGATACAACGGCGGCCAGCAGCGGCGGCAGGTCGGTTCCGAGCATAGGCTGGCGATTGGCCATCAGCATTTCGCGGATGTGATCGGCAAACAGGCTGTCGTTTGCCGGTACCGGATAATGAGGGTGCAAGGGCTGCCGCTCGTGGTAAGCCAGCGCATCGTGCACCAGATCATCATCGTACTCGAAAGCGTGTTGCTCTTCGGCAATGGCCTCCGGCCAGTGCTGGTCCGCGATCAGGCTCGTCTCGCCGATCAAGTCCGGCTCGGCCCAATCGATCGCCTCCTCCTTGCGGCGCGAGAGAAGAGACAGTACAAGACCGAGACAGAAGCCGACCAGCGCACCACCGCCGGACAGTTCAGCGAGCGAAGGGCCAAGCGCCTGTACGCGTTCTGTCTCTGCCGGAACCAGAACATCAACTTTGGCAACGGGCGCTTTGTTGCCGGTCTCGGAGTGATGCAGCGCTTCGAGATAATTCGCCCTCGCCTCGTCGACCGCTGTTTCAAGCGTCGCAAGCCTTGCGGTGAAATCGGCAATTTCCTGATCGTCCGGCTTCTTCGCCTGCCTTGCCTTGAGCTCGGCCAGGTGCTTTGCCGCAACCGTCTCTTGCTGGCGAAGCGAGGCCGCAAGCTGTTTCAGAGCCGTCTGGATATCGGTGCGCGCGGCCTCCAACGCCGCCTCGGCCGCGAGCAACTGCGGATGGCGCGGGCCGAGATGACCCGAAAGCTGATCGACCGCAAGCTTGGCCTCGACCTGCCTCTGCCGCTGATAATCGAGGCCGGTATATTCCAGGCTGTCCGGCAGCGGCTTGTTCAACACGTCGTCCAGCTTCATCGCGGAGGCTTGATCGGCCTTCTGCTTCAGCTCGGCAAGCTGCGCTTCCGCATCGGTGATCTCCATAGTGAGCTGGCGGCTCTCGCTGCCGGCACGCCGCAGCTCGGCAAGCTTCTGCTCCCCCGTCTCCGTGGTGAAACCGGAAAGTGCTGCCTCGGCGCGATCCAGCATATGGCGCAGCTTCTCCACCAGCGGATCCGACGTCACCGCACCCGAAACGGCGATTCGGTCGCGAAAGTTGTCACCCACCGCGTTGGCGATCTGCGCCGCCATGTCCGGCTCCGACGCGGTTACGGAGATCGCAAGCCGGCCTGTGCGCCGGTCGTAGGTGGCCGCAATCGCTTGCGACAGCCGTTCCCGCAGCCGGTTCTCCGCCTGCGAGACGGTCATCTCCTCGCCGGAGACGATATCCGACACGATCTGCGCAACGCTCGGACCGTAGGCCGCGAATTCGCTGCCGCGTCCCAGGTTGAGCGCGCGGATAAGATTGTCGAGACTCGCGTTTGAACGGAAGGCCACCAGAGCATCGCTCACCGCGCTTTCGCTTGCCGATACGACCTGCAGCCGGGTTTCGGCGACGAATTTCTGCGGCACGGCCTCCGTGAACAGGAGCGGCAAGGCACCGCCGATCAGCGTGAGGGCACCCACTTTGAGAAAAGCGGATCGCATACCGGCCAGCATGGAGCGGACCCGCATCGCCGTCGGATGGAGGTTTCCGTCTTCGCTGATGTTCGCCGATTGAGTCATGGGATGACCGCGCTTATCCAAGTTGCCCGCATCCCGCAGGCAGCCTCCTGATTAAGGCAGTCTAAATTTTCATGGCAAAGAAAGGGTTAACCCGTCAGGCGAGAGACAGCTCGGCCCGGTCATACCCGCCCGCGGGCCGGTACCGGGTCGGATTGCCGGCGATGAATCCGGTGAGCCCCGCCCCCGCCATCACCACCAGCCCGGTACGCACCGACACAAGCCGCCGTTCGATCCGCTTCTCCTCGGCAAAGCGCGGTGCATCGACGATGACCAGATCGAAGCGCTGCGCGACGTCCTGATCCGCAGCGATAGCCACAATCTCATGCCAAGGTGCATGACGGGAGAAATGGTCCCGAAGCGCCTCGACGCGGGCGATATCCTCGCCGACGACGCCGATCCGATGGCGCTTTTCCAGGAAGGTGAACAGGGCAGGTATGAACATCTTTGCCGGGAAGCGGGCCGGTACCGGCTTCTGCCGCATCGTCTTCGCCAGAAGACCAAAGGCCAGCCCGCCGGATGGCAGCAGCAACCGCCGCTGCAATTCATTGCGATAGCCGGGACCGATCGCCCGGCGAAAAGCCGTCCGCGTGTCGAGGAATGCAAGCGTCGTGCGATTGCCGCGCAGCGAGATCAGCCCTTCGACCAGCCCAAGCGTCGCATTCCACCCGAGATCGCAGAGGGGCAGGCCGAACGGCGTCAGGGATGATCCGGATATCGGGAATTCTGCGGATGCGTTCACCGATGCGCTCCACGTGAGGGACGGACAGATACTCGTCCCGTCTAGCAGCGCGTTTTGAACCGGTACTTAAACGGATCGCTCAAATGCGAGCGATCCGTTTATTTCCGGGACTCCTCATAAACAAAAAGCCGCCCCCGCGGCCGGCTCTCAGATTTCGAAACTGAAGATTGCTCAATGATCTGCGGATTGCGGCGGCGTGTCGATCTTGACGCCTTCGACGATCTTCTGTCCCGGGTTCGGATTCTTGTTGCCGCGCGAGGCGTTGTTGCGGATATCTTCCTTCGAGAGGTAATCGAGTTGCTCGACCAGAACCTCCGCCACCAGACCGTCGCCAAGCTTGCCGTTCAGATCGTCTTTGATGCTCGAACGGAATTTTTCGAGATCGAAGGCGCCGGGCTTGCTGAGATCGACCATCTTGTTCCCGATCAGCAGCGTGAACAGCTCGTCGGTCGTCAATTCCGTCAGCGGAAGCTTGACGTTCCTGATCTTCTCCTTGTCCATCATGAACGAGACCCGACTCAGGAAATAACCGGTGATCGCGCCGTTCGAGATCACCGGGATGGTGATCGATTCGCCGCGCACCAGTTCCTGCAGCTCCTTCTTCCTGGCCTCCTCGTCGACCGGCAGAGCTGGCATGGACATCTGGACGGAGGCGTAGACTGCTCCGAGCGTGACGATGCAGACCCATAGACCTGTGAGAAGGAGCTTGACCATCAGGCCTCGCCGTAGGTGAACTGTTCCTGGGTGTAGGTGCCGTCACCATCGGCGTCGCGGGCGGCACTTTTCAGGAGATCGGCAACCGCACGCACCGCATGCAGGTGTGCTTCCACCCGGCGGGCGTTGAGAGCCAGCTTCGTCTTCAGGCCATGCATCTGGTCGATGTAGCCGATCGCGAGCTCCTTCGGGTCTGTGCCGCGAAACAGCATGGTCAGTTCGTAAAGGCAGCGGCTCTTGTGGGCGTTCGATACCTTGAGATCGAATTCCGGGTCACGGCCGAGTCGCTCATTCTCGTTGTCAATTATCATCTCCAGCCGGCCGAGCACGGTCTTGATGCGATAATCATTCGAAACGATTTCCATATTCTCTGCCCCAGTCTGAATCATATCAGGCCTCATTCTTCTTGCCGACGCCAAGAACCTGACGTTCGAAATCGGTGATCATGCTCATTGCGCGGCTGCGATCGTTTTCATCGGTGGTCGGGTTGACCATACCCTGCCGCTCCGCCCGGGCGAGCGCCTGCGAATACATCTGCTCGGCAATGCCGACGCCGCCCCGCTTGGACATCTCGTCGGCAATCTTCTCGGCCATCATGCTTTTCCAGAACTCACCTGCCGAACCCTTGCCGTAGACGTCCTCGGTCTCCTTGGGGAGCATGGAGTTCACGAAGGTCTGCAGCACCGAAGCCTCGAACTTGCGATATTCGTCGGGCATTTCGGCAGCCTTCTTCGGCTCTTCCGGGTTGCCGAGGCCTGCCTTGGTGGCCGGCGTATCGATGATATCCATGGCAGCGCCGAAACCCTTGCCGGCTTCCGCGAGGCTGGTGGCGGCAAAGGCCGCCTTGCTCGCCTTCAACTTGGCCTGCGCCTCTTGAACGGCATTCGGGTCGGCGGCGCGGACGACGTCCAGAACCAGATCGCTCGGAGGTGAAATCGCCACGACAGCTCCTTTCATAATTTCCGTGAACCGCACCCAGGACGGCACAGGGCACACGGCAGCAGTTTTCATCGGCACCTGTTCCATCCGGCTCGATTCGGAGGTCGGATGGTCGGTGCGTTGAGGGGAACTATGCCGTTCGAAGCTTGCTGGAGGCTGGCGAGTCTGATTACTCGCTCATATGCGGCTCTATTTGATCAGCTGGACGCCCAGGGTGATCTCGATGAGCTCATAGATGGAATTGTCGGCCGCCTCGCGGTCTTCGTGATCGCGGGCCTCCTTCATGTTTTCCTCCAGGCGGTCACCCTTGGTGCGTTCCTTGAGGACCTTCATTTCCTGGATCTGCTGGACACCGGCAAGCTGCCGCTCCTTTGTCGTCAGGCGTCCAAAGCGTTCCGCGTAGTGCTGCGAGAACTGGCGATGCACCGGTTCCATCGAGCCGATCGCCTCGATGACCTCTTCCATCGATTGGTTGATCTCGGCACGGTGGCGGGTCGTCGCCGCAAGCTCATGTTCGGCCATCTTTTCGATATGCCGTTGCACCGCCACGAGACGCTTGAGCTTGTCCGATCGTTTGGCTGACGCCGCCATGACCTCTCCTAGAAAGACATGAAGATCGTCGCAAAACCATCCGCATACTGACGGATGATCGCAGCGATCGAGAGATAGAGAAGGAAAAGCCCGCCCATCAGGAGGAAGGGCGTCGAAATGAAGAAGACCGGAATCTGCGGCGCGAGCTTGTTGATGAGCCCGATCGCCACGTTGAACATCAGGCCGTAGATCAGAAACGGGCTTGCAAGCCGCAGCATGATTATCGTCGATGCACGCAACGTATCCGTCAGCGTGATCAGTATCTTCTGCGAATCGATCACCGCGCCGACCGGCGTCGCCGTGTAGGAGTCGATGAGGGCATGGAAGACGATATGATGGAAATCCATCAGGAACAGCAGCAGAAGACCGCTCATGGTCAGCAGGTTGACAAGCTGGTTTTCCGAGGTGTCTTCCATGATGTCGTGGCCGCCGGGTGCCGTGAAGCCGATGGCCATCGTCAGGATCGCGCCGGCAAACTGCATACCCAGCGTATAGAGCCTGGCGATCAGGCCATAGACGATGCCGATCATCGCTTCGGAGAAGATAAGGCCGATATAGGTAGCGCTCGGCTCGGACGCTTTCGGGTAGATTACGTCCCAGAGGACCGGCAGCACCGCCATGGAAAGGCCTATGGCCGCAAAAAGCCTGATCCGCGGCGATATGCGGGCGCTTCCGAAACCCGGAAGAACCATCATGCACCCGCCCATGCGGCAGAACGCAAGGAAGAGTGCGAGAATGGTCCCTTGCGGGTCGGTAATCATGGGAGAATCGTCCTTTGCGGACAACTTAGAGCGTTTCAAGGCCGAATGGAATTCGCCCCTGAAATAGTCCATCACGAAATGGCGCCGAGTATCTTGATTTCGAGGCCCTTGGCGAGTTCGACATGGGAGAGAACCGGCAAGGTGGCGAACAGCCGCTCGATGATCATCCGCACATAGGAGCGCGTTTCCGGCGAGGTCACGAGCACGAAAGGCAGGCCGCGATCCATGAATTCGCGGATGACCTTGGTTGCCTGCTCGCTGAACTCTTCCAGCGTGCGCGGATCGATGTCGAACTCGATGACTTCCCCCTTGTTGTCCCGCTTCAGTGCCTGATGGAACAGCATGTCCCACTTGTTGCCGAGACGCAGCACACGCAGCACGCCGTTATCGGCAAGGTCGCCGCAGAGCTGCTGCGCCATGCGCACGCGCACATGTTCGACGATCTGTTCCGTCTTGCGGACATGCGGCGCGAGCTCCGCCACCGCTTCCAGGATGAGATGCAGGTTGCGAATCGAGACCCGCTTGGCGAGCAGCAGTTTCAGCACCGCCTGCAGACCCGAATAGGACATGTGGGATGAGCAGATCTCGTCGGCAAGCTTCTTGTATTCCGGATCGAGCCGGTCGATCAGGATCTTGACGTCCTTATAGGAGAGAAGCTGCGGCAGATTGTTGCGAATGACTTCAGACAGGTGGGTCAACACCACCGAGACGTTGTCGATCGGGTGAAAGCCCTCGCGCTTCAGATCCTCGGCAAAGGTCTCGAGGATGGAGACCGCCGGCATGCCGAAGGCCGGTTCGCGGATCTCGTCGCCCGGAATGCTCGGTTTGCGGCCCGATCCCGTCACGACGAGCACGTCGCCGACACGCAGCACGTTCGACGCGATCGTCGTGCCGTGGATGCGGATCTGGTAGGATTTTTCCGGAATGGCAATGTCGTCGGAGACCTTGATCTCCGGCACGACGAAACCGTACTGGGTCGCGAATTTCTTACGCATCTTGCCGACGCGGAAAGCAAGCTCCTGATGCGCGCCAAGCAATCGGGTCGAGACTTGCTTGCCGAGCGCCAGCTCGATCTCGGCAGTCTTGAGGACGGATTTGACCGAGTCCTTCTCCGCTTCCTTGTTCTGGACGACCTTCTTTTCCTCGTCCTCGCGGCGGGCCTTGTTCTCCGCCTCGATGCGACGCGGCACGAGCCAGGCGCCGAAGCCCATCATACCGCCAAGCGCCACGAACGGCAGAAAAGGCAGGCCCGGAACGATCGCGAGAAGTCCCATCAGACCGGCGGCCACCAGAAGGGCGCGGGGATAACCGCTCAACTGATCGACCACCGCCTTGTCGGTGGAACCCGCCGTACCGCCGCGCGTAACGAGCAGGCCGGCTGCGAGCGAAACGATCAGGGCGGGGATCTGCGAGACGATACCATCACCGACGGAGAGCTTGACGAAGACATCCGCCGCCTCGCCGATTTCCATGCCGTGACGGAAATAACCGATGACGATTCCGCCGAAGACGTTGATGGCGGTGATGATGAGACCAGCGATCGCGTCGCCGCGGACGAATTTCGATGCACCATCCATGGCGCCGAAGAAGGAGCTCTCCTCCTCCAGTTCGGAGCGGCGGCGCTGCGCCTCCTTCTCGTCAATGATACCTGCCGAGAGGTCGGCATCGATCGACATCTGCTTGCCGGGGATCGCATCGAGCGTGAAGCGGGCGCCGACTTCCGCGATACGGGTGGCGCCCTTGGTGATGACGATGAAATTCACCGTGACGAGGATCATGAAGACGATCACACCGATCACGAAGTCGCCGGACATGACCAGCCCGGAAAAGCCCTGGATCACATTGCCCGCCGCGCCGTGTCCCTCGTGGCCATGCGACAGGATCACGCGGGTCGTCGCGATGTTGAGGGACAAACGTACCATGGTCGCGATCAACAAGACCGTCGGGAAGGAGGAAAAGTCGAGCGGCCTCTGGATCCACAGAGCCACCATCAGGATCAGCACCGAAAAGGCGATCGAGAAGGCAAGGCCGATATCGATCAGAAAGGGCGGGATCGGCAGGAAAAGGATGCAGAGGATGGCAACGATGCCGAGTGCAAAACCGATATCGCGGCCGCTCGGAGTTACCTTCGGTATGGATAGTGCAGGTGGTTGCGCCATGACTTCCCGTCTCTTCATGAGATGGAGGCAGGACATTCTCCTGCCAATTCACATCCTGACTACCGGGCGAAGCTTGCGCGAAAGTGGGGACAGGAAAAAGCCAAAGCGGGTGGCAACAGGGTCAGAAGCCCGATTGCACCCGCGAAAAGACCAGATTGGCGAAAAGATTGATCTGACCGCCGATGAACGGCGCGGTGATGCCGATGGTCACCATAATGGCAACGATCTTCGGCACGAAGGTCAGCGTCATTTCCTGGATCTGTGTCAGCGCCTGGAGAAAGGCGATGACGACGCCCACCGCCATGGCCACAAGAACGGCGGGACCGGCGGAGATCAGGACCGTCCAGATCGCCGCCTGCATGATGTCAAGGGCATCAGCTTCATTCATTGAGCTGGTTCCGATTCGCAGAGATTCGACTAGCTATCCGTACCGCCATTGTCGGGGTCAGTCGACCCGTCATCGGAGGAATTATCATCGTCACCTGTCGAGAACGGCTGGTCCGAGAACACGACGCCCGCCTGCAGCAGAATCTTGTCGTCGTTTTCGGTGATGGCAACGACGCCATCCGAATAGACCTCGACTTCCTTGACCTTGCCTGTGACCTCGTCGTCGGCACTCTTGACGTATTTGCCGACGAGATCGCTGGCGCGGGTCAGAGCTTCTGCCTGCAGCATGCTCTTCAGATGATTGTTCGTCTGGACCGACTGTTCGACCTGGGAGAAGCTCGCAAGCTGCGAAACCTGCTCGCTCGCATCCATCGGATCGGTCGGATCCTGATACTTCATCTGCGCGATGAGGAGCTGCAGGAAGTTGTCGTAGTTCAAGGTCGCCTTGTTGGCATCGCTGTTCGACGCGCCGGCATTTGCCCAGGGGTTGGCGGCCGCCGATGTAACCGGATCTACCGCCATGGGGCGATCTCCTTGCGGATGCGCTCGACGGTGGCCGGCGCGAGTTCCTGATTGTTCAGAATGCGGTCTTCCAGAGGATAAAGAGCCCGGATCGCCTTGAGCGCGTCGAATGCGCGGCCGGATGCGACGACGCCGTCGATACGCTTCAGCTCCGCCAATACCTCATCGTCCTGGAAGCAGGTGAGAAGCATGGCGACCGATTTGCGGAACAGCGCCATCGACTGTTCCTTGCCTTCGGGATTGATCAGCATCATCTGGGCGATGAAATAGAGCTGCCGAAGCGGCGTGTTCGCGTCCTCCGGCTGAAGAACATGGTTTTCCAGAAGAAACGTGACGTCGTTGAGGAATTCCAGCGCGACCTTTCGATCAACGCGCAACACCGCGCCGTTGATGAAGATCCGTTCGCCGGATTTCAAAGAGATACGAAGCGTACTTTTCATTTAAGTCCATCCCTGATGATGGTGGTCACGTCAATGATGCCCTGGAAATTGGTCGACTCGCGTTTTCTGATCTTCTCGCATTCCTTCAATATCCAGATGGCGATCGAAATCAGATCGGCACGCAGTTCGGTGGCCAATTCGTTGTCCGGCTGCTTGAGATCCTCGATGAAGCGGATCCAGACACGCCGGGTATAGAACAAAGCTTCGACCGTGGCGCGCGAGTAGCTGCCCTCGTCGCGCGCCGCAATCAGCAGCCCGATCGAACGCTCAAGGGCCTGCCGTTCACGATCCTTGGCGTTTGCAACGCCGTCCTCCATGATCTCGGCATATGAAAATTGGTACATTCATGTATCCTTCATCTTCACGGCCTTCCTTTAATCATCAAAGGAAGTTGGCTAGACTCAGCTGCTGAATTTTTGCCGTTACGGTGTATGCGGTTTCGAGAAGCGTCTTCATCGTGTTGAGGCGGGTCGCGGCCTCCTCCGGATCGACATTTTCCATGTCTCCGAGACCCTTCACCAGAATATCCTTCTGCGCCTCCAACCTTTCCTCAGCCTTGGAGACCCGTTCGGTATAGACACCGACCATCGTCCGCTGCTGATTGATGCTGTCCACGCCATTCATCGCGTCGGCGATCACCGTTCTCGTCCGCGAGCTTACCGCTTCGCGAGCCTTGGCGTCCATGTTGGGCTGCAGGAGCTCCATCGAGATGATCGAGGCGAACGCGAAATTCCGCATGCCGGCGCTATTGGCGTTGGTCGAGCTTTCGACCACCTCGTTCGAGCTGATGCGGCTCTTCATGTTCTCGTCGCTGGCGCTGGAGAAGTAGGTCGTCCAGAGATCCTCTCCGCCGAGGCCCGGGTGCGGCGGATCCGTGAGCGGCGTGGTGCCGTTGAACTTCTTCTCGAGATCGTCGAGGAAAGTGTTCATCTGGGTTTCCGTCATCGCGGACAGGCTCGATACGGGCGGGCTCTGCGACGACATGAAATAGTTGAGTTCGGTATCGAAAGCCGCCTTCGCGGGGGATCCTGGCGCGAAATAATCCTGCATCGGCTTCACGTCGGTATTGATGCCCGCAAAGATGTATTCGCCCTGGACGGCCGTGTTGGCAAACCCGGTGAAGGCATCCAGCGAGTTCTGCATCGTCGTGCGCGCAGTCGCCAGGCTCGTCTCGTCGGCGGAACTGCCGAGCGTAAGGATCGCGCTCTGGATATCAAGGGCGAGGTCGTTCATCTTCGAAAGCGAGAGCTCGGCGCTTTCCAACCGCTGGGTCGCAAGCGATGCGGTGCTGTGAAGGGAGTCGATGCGCGTGATATCGCGGGAGAGATCAAGGGCACGCGACGTGCTGGCCCCCAAGGTGACGCCGAGGTCCGCGTGCTTCTGGGTGACGGCCTCCTGGTTTGCCTTCACCATTTCACGCTGCACGCCTGCGATCGAATTTCGCATCGTGGTCTGGATGGACAATGTAGAAATGAACGATGTCTTCATGATCAGCTCGCAATATCCAGGAGGGCTTGCATCATTTCATCGACCGTCGACATAAGCTTCGTACCGGCCTTATAAGATTGTTCAATATCAAGGAGCAGCGACAGTTCTTCGTCGAGGCTGACGCCCGTGCTGCTGGAATAGGCATCGAGAGTGCGGCTCAGCATGGCAGTTTTCGTCTCGTCGGCGGAAGTCGCCGTGCTGCGAAGCTGCTCAAGCCAGCCCATGGAATCGGATGCATAAGACATCAGGTCCGGTGCGTCGGCGATTTCCGTGTCCGGATCGAACGCCATCGGCCCTTCAAGGTTTTCATTGTACTTGTCGAGCAGATCACCATAGCTGCTGCCGCCGGTGTTGACTATATAAGCCGCACCGTTGATGCCGCCGTCCCGCAGCTTGTCCGGCGTACCCGTCGGAGGAACAAGAACCGGATTGACGAATATCCGCGACGCGAGGCCGGGGACGGTCGCGCTGGCAGTGGGAACCGCCGTCTGCTGAACGCCGGCACCATCCTTGTAGGTGAAAAGACCCGTCATCGGGGCCAATGTCCCATCCGGTCCGGTTTCCGCAAAGGCGGTGATCAGGCCGCGGGCAATCTCGTCGAGCTGACTCTGGAAAGTGGGGGCGACCGTGTCGCGGAGCTGCAGCAGCGACTGGAGCGATCCCTTCGCCGTGGTATTGGCTGTCTCGCCGGCCTTGAGCGGCACGCCGTCGATATAGACGCCATTGCCGGTCGTGGATGCGTCGAAGGCCGCCGTCGGCTGGAACGTGACCTTGCGCGGCACGGTCTCGAACAGCGTGGTGCCGTCCGACGTGTAGAGCACCAGGTCGTTGTTTTCACGAATGTGGGACGTCACGCCGATGATTTCGGAGATTTTCTTGACGATGCCGTCCCGCTCGTCGAGCGCATCATTGGCATCGACGCCGCTCGCCGTGGCGTTCTTGACCTTGATGTTGGCGCTCTCCAGCTTGGAAAGCAGCGAATTCAGCTCGTCGACATCCTGCTTGATCTGGTCGTCCGCCTCCTTGCGGATCTGCTGCAGTTCGTCGGCAGCCGTATTCAGACCCGATGCGAGATCCTGCGCGCTGGAAATTACAGCCATGCCAAGGCCGGTATCGTTCGCCTTCGAGGCAAACGCATCAAGGTTGTCGCGGAAGGCTGCGATCAGCTTGGCGGGGGAGAGCTCGTTATCGTTCCCCCCCATCAGGTTCTTGATCGATTCAAGGCCATTCAGAAGCGTCCGCTGGCCACTGGCAACCGAGGTGCTCTCGATCGTCTGACGCAGGAGCGGCGCATTCTGAGCGCGGGCGATGTCGCCGATCATGGCCCCGTTGCCGCCGGTCACAACCACTGCGGAACGGCGGACATAATCCGGATTCTGCGCATTGGCGATATTCTTCGCAACGACCGACGACTGCGTGCCGGAGTTGTTAAAGATGGACTGAGCCGTAGACAATGCGGATGAAAGCGACATTTCCTGCTAACCTCTTGAGAATGTATTCTCTCGGCAATCTCGGCCGACTACCTCTTCAGGTTGATGAGTACGTCCATCAGATCGGAGCCGGTCTGGAAGACCTTCGAGTTCGCCGTGTAGACGCGCTGAGATTCGATCATCTCGGTCAGCTCGCTGGCGATATCCACGTTGGAGCTTTCAAGCGCACCGGAATAGATCACGCCGAAAGAGGCGGTTTCCGCGAAGCCGATGGTGACGACGCCCGAGTCGGTGGTCGGCAGATAGACGTTACCGTTCTGCGGCTGCAGCCTGTCGATCGCCGGAACCGTTGCCAGCGCGAGCTGGTAGATCGGCCGGCGACCGCCATCCTGATAGACAGCCGTGACCACGCCGTCGCCGCCGATTTCGACATCGCTGATCGGGCTCGGTGCATTGCCGTCGATTTTCCCTTCGCCCGGCGAAAATGCGCTGGCGAACTGAGTCATCGCGGAGAGATCGATGGTGATTTCCTGCGCAGGCGTGGCGCCGTCGGTTCCATCCGTGATGACGATCTCTTTATCGGAGCCAGTTGGCGGCGTCGTGGTGGTATCGAGGTCACCAGCCTCCAGCTTATTCGTATTCGGATCGAATCTGAGCGTCGCAGTCGCCTTGATGACAGTGGCAGGCGCAGTTGCCGTGTAGGGGAAGCCGCCGTCCGTAGCCTGATCCTGGCGGTAAACGCTAACTTCCCAGGTATTCGGGCCGGTCTTCGTGTAATAGAAGTCGTAAAGGACCTTGGCGCCTGCGTGGTCATAGGCGGTGAGCGAGGTCTTATTGGTATACGTGCTGTTGGCAGTGTTATCCGCGGGAGTATCGCCGGTGATGTCCGCAGCCTCCTTGTTCAGGTTGGCCGGGAAGCTGCCGAAGGTGGACGGCGAGGAGATCATGCCGAAGTCGTCGACGTTGATCGGCTCGAGGCCATTGAAGCCGTTGACGACCGCAGCCGGCGGGTTCGAACCGTAGGGATACCCCATGAGCCGGTAGCCTGCAGTATTCTCGAGGAAGCCGTTCGGATCCTTCTGGAAAGAGCCGGCGCGCGTCAGGAAGGGTGAGCCGTTCTGATCGCTGACGATGAAGAAGCCTTCGCCCTGGATGGCGAGATCGGTCGATGACGTCGTGTACTGGAGGCCGCCCTGCTCGGAAATGCTGTAGCGAACATTGGTTTCGACACCACCCGAAGAATACGAGCCCTGGGTCGAAGGCAGGACCAGCGAGGAAAACGCCGTCGACGCACGCTTGTAGCCGACAGTGCTCGAATTGGCGATATTGTCGCCGACGGTACCGAGGCGGTTGGCCTGAGCATTCATACCCGAGACGGCCGTTTTCATCGTGCCGAAAATACTCATAGGAAATCTCCTGTTTGTCTGATGGAGAGAGTAAGTTGTGGGCCTTGCGTGAAGCTGTCTGCTCTTTATTCCGCGCAATATGCGGGCAAGACCCTACTGAAAATCAGTTCCAGTCGATGCAGTAACCGAGGAACCGTTTGGAATCGACAGGATCGAAACCGAGCTTCTTGCGCAGCTTCTTGCGCAGCTTGCTGATATGGCTTTCAACAACGTTCTCTTCGACTTCGTCATCGAAGATGCCGTAGATGGCATTGAATATCTGCGTCTTGGAAACACGCCGACCACGGTTGGCGACGAGATACTCCAGGATGCGGCGCTCGCGGCGCGGCAGCGGGAAGACATCGCCGTCAATCTCCGGGTCGCGCCCGTCGGAGAAAACCCGGATCGGTCCGATGTCGGTATAATTGGCAATCGCCTTCAGGCGACGGCGGATCGCGGCGGCACGCGCCAGGATCTCGCGGGGATGGACAGGCTTGCGCACCACGTCATCGACGCCACTGTCGAAGAACGCAAGCGTCGCCTCCAGGGAGGGCTGGTCGCTGACCGCGATCACAGGCGCCATGGACCGGTCCCGTATCGCGCGCGGCAATTCGAGCGCCCGATCACCCTGACCAATGAGGAAAGCCTCGACCGCGGCGATATCCGAATCAGCCGCAGTATTTACCCATTCACCGAATTCCTTCGGATCAAACCCTTGAGAGGGAACCCCCTCACGCCCGAAAAGAGAAGTGTAACCATCTTTCACGAGCTCACGCTCATCAACCACTACGATCATTCGTCCGCCTCCGAATCAGTTGTGGTGCTTCGATGGCTCTATGGGTACGAATCGGTGGAATCGGTGGCAAGCTGCGTGAAATTAACTAAACAAATTAATAGTTGATTAACAATCAGCTCCCGATTTGCACTATATATAGTAGGTGCGCAATTTTGAAACACAATTTTCTGGTGGAAAAATTAAAGCGCCGAAAAAGAATGCTTGCATTGCCACTTTGCGCCACAAAGACAGGCAATTACAATTTTGCGATTCTTCCCGTTGCGGTTTCAATCTAAAATTGCCCCTAGCCATTACAGAAGCCGGAAGCATTCGGCGTCCATTTTCCATAGCCAGTAGCAACGAGATTGCTGATCACGCGGCAGACATATTTCCTCTGTGCAGGATTGTTGTTCGGGCCCGCATGGTATCTTGCTACCGCCATCGTCCAGGTTTCGTGCCTGTCGTGCAGGTTGCGGAGAAACTTCGCCGCATATTCCACATTGCGTTTGGGATCGAACATCTCCTCTGCAGAAGAGAAATTCTCGCCATGAAAATAATGGTTGATCTGCATGCAGCCGATATCGATAAGCTTCATGCCCTGCTGTTTGGCAGCATGGAAAGTCGTCATCGCCTCCTGCCGCGACGGAGGGAAATATGCCTTTCCTTCGACATTCATGGCGTAAGGGCTCAGGCTGCCCTTGCGCCCTGTCTCAGTGAGGCCGACCGAATAGAGAATACCTTCGGGTATTCCATATTTCGCCGCAGCCGCCTGGATCTCGCGTTCGCAGGCTCCGGGGTTGGCCGGCATCGCGAGTGCTGCCGGGCTTGCAGGCGAACGCCGCACGTTCCCGGCGGCCGAGGCCTCCTCGGCGGGAGCACTTCTTTCGCTCCCCCATCCTCCGGAACTGAACAGCGATCCGGCGCGAACTTCAGAGGTAAAGCTGGCCAGGGCGATTGCCGCCAGAAGCGGCAGCTGCCGCGCTCTCCGATGCCGCGTCATTTCCATTCCTTGCGCCTTGGTCGTCCGCCTGGCCGTTCCCGGCCTGCTCCTGACCGCGGCCGGCGGCATGGCCCTGCCGTCCGCCATCGGTCATGTTCTGCTGGCCCGCTTGCCCCTGCTGGGCACCGGAGCTGTCCGAGCCGGTTGTCGACGCGATGCTGATCGTCACCTGATCGACGGCAAAGCCCTGTGCGCGAAGTGCGTCCAGAATACCGCCGCTGTCGTCGCTGAGCTGCCTATAGGCGGCGCGCGTCTCGACGGTCAGGTGAACGTTCAATTCCTCGCCGTGCAGGCGCAGCGTGGCCGTCACCGAACCGAGCTCGTGCGGATTCATCTGCAGCTTGAGCATATTCACCACCGTACCGGTGCTGCTCTGTGTCGCGGCATTGGAAAGGGCCGAACTCGGATGCATCGCCGCCGCCCATTCGGAATCGCCCGACATCATCGCAGTCAGGTTCGCGCCGTTGGAACTTTGCGCCAGTCCGAGATACCGGCGGGAGTCAAGCACGGTGACGTTTTCCGCGGCACCGTTCGACGAAGACTTGAACTCCACCGCCGCGGCGCGCCCGCCCCGGCTACCACCCACCGCCATATCGACGCTGTGACCTTCGCCACGGGCGCTGCTGAAGCGGAACACACGCGTCGTATTCGGAGCGCCACCGGTATCCGGTTCGCTCGGCATGGATAGCCGGTCCGCGGCCTCGTCATTTGTCAGGCCGCCGCGTTTGCTGTCATTTGCGAGAGAAGCACCGATTGCATGCGAGCGGTCATCCGTATCCTTGCCGCGCTTGTTCTGGGCGCCGGCGGCATTCTTCGACAGCATTGCATTCAGTTCGCCCGCTTTGGTCTCGGCGCCGCTCAAAAGCGACAGAACATCGGCGATCTTCGCATCGTCCTCAGAAAGTATGGACAGATCCAGATCGGCCTCTCCATCTTTCGACGCCGCCTTGCCGGCTGCGACACTCGTTTCGAAAACGGTTCTGTTCTGCTCGTGAAGTTCATCCGATTTTCGCGCGACAGCCTTGGCGGCCAAAAGCGCATCGCGGAGCTTCTTTTCAGCCGGGGTCAGTTGTCGCTCCTCGAGCCCTCGCATTTCTCCCTGCCTCTGGAGCTCCACGGCACTCTCCGACTTTTCCGGCCTCGTGCGCAGGGATTCCGGCCTGATGTCGATGATCGGTTTCCCCATGCGAGATTTCGCTTCGCTTCCGCGCTCTTCAGCTGTGATCCTCTCCTCTTCTTCCGGCAGATCGTCCTTCAGTGCGTCATCCGATTGTGGATGACGCGCATCGCGATCCAGATCCGAAAGAGCATCGGTGAATCCGTTGGCCGATGCATCGGCATCCTTGCGTCCGGCGGGAGCATATTTCGCGGAGGCAGCCGCATCGGTGGCGGCAGCTTTACCACCCGAGATATCGGTAATCATTTGGAAGTGCTCTCCTCCTTCAGCAGTTCATCGATGGCATTCAATTTCGAACGACCACTGTCGACGAATGTCTGGAAAGCCGGATCGAAATTGGCAGCGGTGCCGGCCATCGGACCTTCCGTGGCGGGGGCAGGCCCAGCGATCTCATTTCTGGGCAACGCGTCTTGGGAGTTCGCGTCTTCTGTATTGTTCATATTGACAGGCGTTTCTTGCGCGAAGCTTTCGGTTGTCGGTTGGCTGAGAACCTGCTCAGCCACGACTTTCGCTGCCTCTCGCAACGCCCGGTCACGTGGAGAGAGCGCCTCTTCCGGAACCTCGGTTATCACCCGCATGGCCGCGCCGATATCGTCCGTCGGAATGTCGGCAAGGCCGCCATAAAGGCGTGCGAGCGCCTCGGGCGTGGGACTTCCGCCAAGCGCTTCCGCCTTTACCGAGGCCAGACGGGCCAGATCGCTCTTGCCTGCGACGGCGGCCGCGCGCGCGATGCGCAGGAAGACTTCGCGGCGACGATCGGCATCCATGAATTCCAGCGTACCGTCGATATCCTCTTCCCTGATCTCGCCGAAATGTCCGACGACGAGTTGCACGAAGAAGTCGGCAAACTGGCTGGCATAGGGAGAATGCACGAAACGCCGGGCATATTTGCGCGCGTAAGAGAGCGCCTCTCCGACCATGTTCGCATCGACGGCGATCGCGACGGAGCGACGGAGAGCTGCTTCCTCGATGATCGTGCCGGGAGCTGTCAGCCGCGCCCAATCGTAAAAGACCAATGCGCCTTGCGGATCCTTGACGACCGACACGTTGCCGCTCACCAGGGCAAGGTAAGGGCCGATTTTCTCATCCCGATATTCGCCAGCCATTTCGGCCAGGCTTTTCGCAACAAGCGTGCCCTTGCCGCTCAAGTATTTCCTCAACGCATCGGCAACGCGGCTGTCGAAGTTACCGGCTATATCACGCGAAGCAAGATATTCGAGCGTGCCGGGATTGCCGCCGCTCATGGCATAGATCAGGGCGGCATCGACATTGCGCGGATCCTCAAAGATCGACGGATCGGCATTTCTCAACCGCTGGTCGATCATCTCCAGCATGAAACGCTGCATTTCCGATGCCGAATGATCACCGAGAACAACCGAATCCTGCACGAATTGCAGAGAGCGAAGCATTGCATAGGGTGCGAGATCGCCGCGATCCTGGGCCGTTGCCGGATGCGCCGACGCGACCCCGAAGACGAGGCCGGCCGTAAACAGGAGGCGTGTGCCCGCAAACGCCATCACTATCCCTCATCCGCCTGGAGCAGGATCTCGATGCGCCGGTTCGCGGCCGCCAACGGATCATTCGGCACCTGAAGCCTCCTGTCGGCGAAACCTGAAACCTGCTCGATGCGATCCTCCGCAAGGCCCCCATGGACCAGCATGTAATAGGCGCTGTGGGCGCGCGCCATGGAAAGCCGCCAGTTGTCGTTTTCGGTCCCCTTGAACTGACGGCCGTCCGTATGTCCCCGCAGGACGACGCTGCCCTTGCGGCCCTTGAGGATCCGGCCGATCTTTTCCATCGCCAGCACCATTTCCTTGCGCGGGACGGCCGAGCCGATATTGAACATCGGATCATCGGTCTGGTCGGAAATCGTCACCAACAGCCCGCCTTCGGCAGGTGTCACGACCAGGCCTTCCGCGAGCTTGCCCGCAACACCGGAAATCTGCTGCTGGATTTCCTGGCGCAGTTCGTCAGCGGCCTTCTGCTCCTGCTGTGCGGCCTTCGCGCCATCCTCCGGCTTCTGCCCATCGAGGTCCGCGGCCTTGTCTGCCTGAGCTTTGTCCAGCTGCGACGGGTCGGGACGCGGGGCAGGAGCGGCGGCGGCCACCGACTGTTGAGACTGTGCCTCATCAGATTGCGGCAGTTGCGGCGGCTGGCCCATTTGCGCCAGCGGATCCTCGCTCGGGATTGCCTTCACGGCCTGCTCCGGGCCATCGGCCTGCGTCACCTGGATCTGCCTGGTCCAGAAATCCGGATCGAAGGGGTCACGGTAGGCCTGACCACCATCAGCGCCGGTCGCAGGGCCGGAATCGCTTGCGCCGCCCTCACCCTTGGCACTGACATTGGCCTGCTGGCCGACCTCCTGGGCGATCTCCGCCAGAACGGAATAGGGGTTCTCGAAAAAGTCCGCTTCCGAATAATTCTGTTCGTCGCCGGAGGTCGAGGTCATGTCCTCGCCAGTCGCCGCCGCCGACCCCTGAACGTCGGCATCCGCCTTGATCCGGGAGCGCTGCCCTTCTTCCCGGCCTTCGGCCGCATCCACCGGCTTCTCCAGTCCCTTTTCCGCTGGCGTCTCATCCGAGAGCTTGATGGGATTGAAATAGCTCGCCATCGAGGCCTTGGTCTCCTCGTTGGCCGCGTTGACCAGCCACATCACGAGGAAGAACGCCATCATCGCGGTCATGAAGTCGGCATAGGCGATCTTCCAGGCACCGCCGTGATGGCCATCATCATGCCCGCCGCCATGCCGTTTGACGATGATGACCTCGTTCTTGCCGTGATGATGATTTTCGCCCTCGCTCATCCCAACACCTTCTTCAGACTTGCCGACCACGCCGACATGCGAGTCACGAGCGCGGTTTCACCGATATCGACCGTGATATCCAGGTCGGATGCCTCGACATGGCGCAGCAGCGGCGCGGATGTCCCGAGCATCGTCTTCAGTCTCTCGAACAAATGCATCGGACCATGTACGGTAAGCGTTCCGAGATCGCCCTCCAGCATGGTGTTTCGAATGATATCCGCCATGTCGGACACCGCCTTCGCCACGAGTGCCTCGTCGAGCAGGGGCGACAGGATGCCCGCCGTCTGGTCGCTGACGGCCTGCGCTGTCAATCGGGCGATTTCCTGCATCCGTGCCGCGATCGTCTCGGCAGCTTCGGTCTGATATTTCTCGCGGAGAGATACCATCTCTTCTGCATGTGCCGCCAGAAGTGCCCGGCGTTCATCATCGAAGCGTTGCCGCAATTCCTCGGAAGCCGCCTCATGGCCCTTCGCATAGGCCTCGGCTCGCTCGGCCTCGATATCGATCTGTTCCTCGGCCACCGGAGGAAGTGCCAGATCGTCCTCGAAACCGTCCGAGAAGCCGTCGGTCATCAACGGCAACGGCGTAGTCTGCGGCTCACTGAAATCCTTCAGATAACGGGCGAGCGAAGCAGTCATAGACCAACTCCCCGCCCTGCAATGCCCTTTCGTCCGGCGCTCTTCATGAGCTTGCCGAATGAGCGAAATTCTGCCGTTGCCATCGTATCGTCCCGATAAAGGGTTGCCATCCGTTCGTCCCGGCGAGATCAAGAACATTCGTCGGACCACGGCAGAAGGGTAGGAAGCCAAACTTGCGCGAAGATGAAGATGCCGCGCCGCATCGGACCGCTGGCTGGCTTCGAGGGATACCCGGCGGTCCCCGGCAAGCGCCGCCGCACGACTAACGAAATCAACCTATATGTGCTACTGCCGGAAGAGCTGGAGGATGTTTTCGGCATTGGTATTGGCGATCTGCAGCGACTGGATGCCCAGCTGCTGCTGGGTCTGGAGTGCTTTCAGGCGAGTTGATTCCTCGTTCATGTCCGCGTCGACCAACCGGCCGACGCCCTTGTCGATCACATCGGTCAGCGAGGCCACGAAGTCCTCCTGCAGATCGATGCGCTTCTGGATCGAACCGAGACTGGATGCCGCACTCGTCATCGCCATCAGCTGCTTGTCGAGGAAACGCTCCAACATATCGAGCACGGCGTCGTTGTCCGGTGCGGAGCCTGGAGCCGTCGTGTTCATCTTCACCGCGATTTCGTCGAGCTTGTTGATATCAAGCGTCGAGACGGAGATGCCAAGCCTGCGGTTGTTGAGATTGTTGTCCTCATCGATGACGACATAATATTTCGTTGTTCCGTTTTGATGAGCCGGGGTCGTCACGGCGGGCGCGGCTGGATCCGTGGTCTGTACCTGGACCCACTGCCCCTCGGCAATCTTCATATAGAAATTACCGCTGACCGCATAAATGCGCGCGTCGGTCGCATCGGTATCGGCCCCCATGGCTGCCAGCTCGCTTTCGGTGTAGAGCGGGACCGCGTAGTCCGAGCTCGTCGGCGCCGCCGCAGTACCGTTCGCGACCGTGACGGTCACTGCCGTTTCGTCTTCCGCGACGAACTCGACCGAGGAATCCAGAATGCCGAGATTGCCGCCGCTCAGATCAAAGAGGACCGTATGGGAATCCAGCGTGTAGTCGACGGTCTTCACCGCGACCTCACCCGAGGCCGTGCGGGTGAACGACGCGACGATCTGCTTGGTGAGCGGCTTTTCCTCCCCATTCGTGCTGCCATCGCTGATATAATCCTGCAGCCAGTTCTCACCCGAAAAGGTCGCTGAATCGGAAATGCTCTTAAGCTGCTCCTGAAGCTGGGTGATTTCCTCCTGGATCTTATTGCGATTGGAGCCGACACCATAGGCCGCGACAAGTTTGGATTTGATCTCCATCACCGTGTCGATGGCGCTTTCCATGGCGGCGTAGGCGGTATCCACCTTCGCCGCGCCGAGACCGAGGGCATCCTGAATCGTCGACAATGCGTGATTGTCGGATCGCATCGTCGTGGCAATCGACCAATAGGCGGCATTGTCCGCGGCGGTCTGGACACGCAGACCGGAGGAGACGCGCGCCTGCGTGGTCTCCATGTTGCGGTCGATCGAACGCAAAGTCTGCAAAGCCGCCATGGCGGCGGTATTGGTCAGGATACTGGTCATTGGCCGTGCCTCGGTCAAATATTCTGAGGAATCCGGAGTGGTTCACCGGAAACGACCAGAGGCATCATGCTCACCGCCTCTTCGCATTGCGCGCGCAGACGGCCTGTCGTTCTTAACAAATCGTTAACCGACAGTTATCAAAGGCAATCGGACATTGGCAAGACGTTAATGAAGTCTTAGCGCATGAAGGCGACGATCCGGCAGGTTTCGCGCAAGCCACGCGGAAAAAACGCAGAAAACCGCGCCCTTTCGAGGCGCGGCCTTCTTTCCCTAAATATTGCTGCCGTGTCAGAGCGGGACGAAACCGCTCTAGCCAAGAGCGCCGCTTACTGACGGAAGAGCGACAGAATATTATCGGAACTGGTGTTGGCGATCGAAAGCGCCTGGATCGCCAACTGTTGCTGGGTCTGCAGGGCTTTGAGCTTCGTCGATTCTTCGTTCATATCGGCATCCACAAGGCGACCGATGCCGCTGTCGATCGAGTCGGTCAGCTTGGACACGAAATCCTCCTGCATATTGATGCGCATGGAGATCGAGCCGAGCTTCGCGGTAGAGCTGATGAGCGCTTCAAGCTGCGTGTCGACGAACGACGTCAAGGCCGCGATGAGGCTTTCGTCGCTGGCATAGGTCCCCTCACCCATGCCGAGGTAGGTGGCCTCGCTGCTGGTGCGGTAGTCGTCGAGCTTGGTGATGTCGAGTTCCACAATCGAAACGCCCTTGGCATAGGTGATACCGGTCGAGTCCTGGGCAACCGTGGAGGCCAGGTCAATCGTGCCGCTGGCATCCGTCGCATCGATGTATGCACCGCCGACCTTGATAAGGTAATCGGCATCGACGCCCGTCAGCACAGCGCCTGTGGTATCCGTCTTGGCCCAAACGTCGCTGCCGATGTTCGTCCAGTTGCCGTCGCTGATGCCCGCTGTGTTGATCTTGACGTAGACGTCGTTGCCGTTTGCGTCCTCAACCTTGCGGATACCCTGGAAGGCATTGCTATCGAGAATGCCGGCGTCGCCGCCCGAGAGGTCGAAGAGAACATTGCTTTCGTCAAGGTTCACTCCGATGGACTGGACCGAAACATTCCCCTGCGCATCACGAAGGAAGGAAGCGACGACCTGTTTGGTGACCACTTCGCCCGCCTTGACGAGACCGTCGTCACCAGCGGTGCCGCCGATATCGGCCTGCAGCCAATTTTCGCCGGAGAAGGTAGCAGACGCGGCAATGCTGCGGAGCTGGTCCTGCAGCTGTGTAATTTCCTCTTGGATCTTGGCCTTGTCCACACCGGCTTCGGAAGCGGCGACAAGCTTGTTCTTGATTTCCTGAACGACGTCTACGACCGATTCCATGGCGGCGTAGGCGGTGTCCACCTTGGCGGCGCCAAGACCCAAAGCGTCCTGAACCGCAGAAAGAGCGCTGTTGTCGGAACGCATCGTGGTCGCGATCGACCAGTAGGCGGCATTGTCGGATGCGGTAGCGACACGCAGACCGGAAGAAACGCGTCCCTGCGTGGATTGCAGATCGCTGCCGATGGTACGCAGGGTCTGGAGGGCAGCCATAGCTGCAAGATTGGTCAGAATGCTGGTCATTTCGAGTGCCCCTTGATTGGCTAGATGGAAGGGACATTCCGGGATCGCACCGGTGAACGATGGCTCGGCTTGATGCCTGTTAACCTCTTTTTCGTCTTGGTTAACCCTTCGTTTCGATGAGGCCAGTTAAGGGAGAAATGGTTAACAAAGGTTAAATTCCCTTTACGAAAGTTAACAAAAAAACAAGGCACAAAAAAACGCGCCCCGGGGAGGGGCGCGTCCTTGGCTATTGTCTGTGGGGCTTTTCCGATTAACGGAAGAGCGACAGGATGTTCTGCGAGTCGGAGTTGGCGATCGAAAGAGCCTGGATCGCCAGCTGCTGCTGGGTCTGCAGAGCCTTCAGCTTCGTCGACTCCTCGTTCATCTCCGCATCCACAAGCCGGCCGACGCCGCTGTCGATCGAGTCGGAGAGCTTCGAAGCGAAGTCCTCCTGCATGCCGATACGCATGGAGACCGAACCGAGCTTGGCGGCCGCGCTGGTCATCAGTTCGAGCTGGCCGTCCACGAAGGAGACCAAGGTCGCCATCAGAGCGTCGTCGGAGGCGTAGGTGCCCTCGCCGAGACCGAGGTACTGCTCGCTGCTGCTGTCGCGATAGTCATCAAGCTTGGTGATGTCGAGATCGACGACCGAGACGTCGGTGGTGTACGCGATGGCGGTCCCCGTTACCTCGTTGGCCAGATCGACCGTACCGGCTGCATCCTCGGCCGCGACGTATGCGCCGCCGATCTTACGAAGGTATTCGGCGGAGGAGCCTGTCAGCATGTCGCCATTGGTATCGGTCTTGGCCCATACGTCGCCGCCGATATCCTTCCAGTTGCCGTCGCTGATGCCGGCGGTGTCGACCGAAACGTAATGGTCGGTGCCCGAGCTGTCCGTGACCTTGCGGACACCA
>Ga0164243_10000256_pt1 | contig 113407 bp, 106 predicted proteins | sample OricompcompostOP_FD_108781 | JGI IMG/M metagenome (GOLD analysis project Ga0164243, IMG submission 108781) | Organic Plus compost microbial communities from Emeryville, California, USA - Original compost - Organic plus compost (OP) | ecosystem: Engineered > Solid waste > Mixed feedstock >...
AGATCCTGTCGATCGTGAGCGTGCACCGAGAACGCGACCTCCTCTGCCAGGATGTCTTCGGGGACCTCGAGACCTCTTTCGGTCAGCGCTTGGCCCAGGGAGTGGAAAGGCGCGCGGAAGTCGTGCTCATCACGCGGTGCGGGGTCGCCCTCCACGCGATCGATTACTTGGCTCAGCGTTTCGAGGGGAGCCTCGCTGGCGGAGTCGGTCTTGCCCGTGCTGGGGGCGGTGTTGGTATCAGATGCCGTTTGTTCCTGTGACTGCTCGTCCGACATGCGTAACCGATGGGTAGGAGGGAAGGGACACGCGTCCGCGAACTAACTAACGCATGAGTAAACTCACATGGCGGATGCCTCGCGGCTAGCCACCGCGACGAGGGCAGAAGCCCCGCAGCAGGCGCCTGTCCTACGCGGCGAGTAACCATCGGGAGCCGCGGCGTCACGACATGACAGCGACTTAGCACTTGGGGTGCCGCTGCCGGAAGTTCCGCGCGAGCGGCGCAAGCCGCCGGGCTAGGGCCGCCGGCGCGATGTCGCGGTGAGGGCGAGCGGCGGGGTAACGCAACCGGTCGCACGAAGGGGGGGCCGCGCTTCCTTCGGACGTTGGATCCGTGAGCTACTAGAATCGAGTTTGGCCGGGGGGTTGACGCGGTCGGGGGTCGGTCAAATACCGTGCGGAGTGCCCCCGATTGACCGGGAACGGCACCGCACGAAGGCGTTTGGTGGCGTTTCAGCTATCCGGTATGGTCGGGGTCCACCCTCATCCCGACCTACCGATGTCGAAGAAGAAGTCATTCCAAGAACGTCTGATCGCCGCCTCCGATACCGCCTCAGGGCAAGTCGTCGCGCTGCCGTCCGCCGGCGTTGAGCCCGCGGAGTGGGGGCGTCGTCTCGACGCTCAGCAGATCAACAAGGACTACTACGGCGGGCATATGAGCGCCGAGTGGGTTCGCGAGAACGTCCCGTACTCCGCGCGTGTCGGCTACCGCACCATCCTGTGGTGGGAGTTCGATGTGAAGGTTCACATCGCGGAGGAACGCCGTCGCGCTGCGGACGGCACGATGCCTCCGACCCGGGCGGCGCGTCGGGGCAGCCGGCCGCAACGAATCAGCTACGTTCGGAAGAACCGGGAAGGTAGAGAGGCGCCGGTAGACGGCGGCGCGGCTCCGGAGGCCCCCCATGAGTAAGGGGCGGGTTCCGAACACTCGGCGTCGCAGCGACGACCCCAATGGATTCCCGAAGCGGATCGACACCACTCGCTTCAAGGAGGTCGGCCGGATCAATCGTCCGTCCCAGGCGAACAGCTGGGAGGACTACGACGATCGCATCGCGCTGCTCGACGAGATCTACAACCATCATGGCCCTGACCTTCTCATCGCGTTCCGCGACGGCCACGCGGACATGAACGAGCTGATGCGGTTCAAGCGACTTCGACGACTCGATACCGGGCTGGGCACGCTCAAGCTCAGCGCCCCCTCCTGGAGACGCTCGACGAGATCGTGCCCCTACTCGCTCGAAAAGAGAAGACCCGAGACGGGTACATGAGCCTGCTGGTGAAACTTGTGAGCTTGGCGACCCCTCGATTGACGCCAGCCAGCAGCGTTCGTGATCTGCAGCGCGTCAACTGGCCCCAACCTCTGAAAGCGTGGGAGGCTACAGGTGTCTCCGGCGAAACGTGGAACAACATGCGCATCGCGCTCAGCAGCTTCCTCGGCACGCTTATCGACCCGGCGGCAAAGAAGAAGACACGACCGATCCCCGAACGCGACCGGATCATGGACCTTGTCCCGGCTGCGCAAACGGCTCCCGGTCGCACACCCGATGCGTCCATCGCACAACTCGTCGCCATCGCTGCCGCAATGCCTCGGAAAACGGGTGCGAACGTGATCTCGCTGCTCGTCACCGGTCTGCGCGTCGAGGAGTTCCACAAACTCGATCCGGAGACGGACGTCCTTCCGAATCAACAGGCGCTCCGGATCGGGCGAATCGAAGCCACCGAGGGCACGGCTCCGTTCACGCTGAGCACGAAGAACACGTCGTCGGCGGGCCTGCGGTATGTCCCGGAAGGGTTCTGGCCGATCGTCGCGTGGTCGGCGCGAAACAAGCCGGCGTACGTCACTCTGCGCCGCCACTGGTGCCAAGCCTGTCATGAAGTAGGTTTAGGGACTGTCACACGTACGGACGGTAAGGAAGAGAACGGCGTCGTGCGTTTCCCGACGAAGCGGTGGCCGCAGAAGTTCACGTATAAGGGTCTTCGGCTACACGACCTCCGGCACTTCTACACGCAGTACGTTCGTGACGGTGGTGTACCGCTGTCCGAACTTCGTCACGCCCTCGGTCATGCGAGCGAGGAGTCATCGGCGGGTTATGCCGCGAGGCTGGGGCGCGTTCCGGAAACGGCGGCGGATAAGGCTCGTCGGGCGAAACGCTTGGCCGCCGATGTCGCTGGCAAGCAGTTCGCCGACCTGCTTTCTATTGAGTCGCTGTGGCCCGTCGAACAGGACGGGGATGAGTAGCCGGGGCCAGCCAGCCCCTTGAGATCCGCCGTCGTTTCGTTGGGGTAAGACTTGGGGTAAGTATGCCGTTTTGATGCATTTTTCGGCGTAGAATGACCCCGAATGCTGTTTAGAGAAAGTACCATCTGAGGCAATGTAAGTCGTTATTGCGTAACATTTTGCCCCTGTAGCTCAGATGGATAGAGCAGCGGTTTCCTAAACCGTTGGTCGCGTGTTCGACTCACGCCAGGGGCACTCATTCCACCCGAGCCGACCCTCGGCTCGTTCCAGAGATTCGCCGCGGAGCGGATCGCGTTCTCGTTCTCCCACATGACCAGTCCTATCCAACCCACGCAAGCCGAGAAGAGCGCCGCTGACCGCGCGCAGACGTTCCTTGATTGGACGAAGGTGAACTCCACGGCGCTGTCGATCGGCGCGGCGGTGATCGTGGTCGCCGCGATCGGGTTCTGGTTCTACGGTCGGAATCAGCAGATCAAGGAGACGAACGCCCAGCGCGCGCTGCTCAACGCCAAGCAGTCGCTGACGTCGAACAACCTGCAGCTTGCCCAGACGGACCTGAAGGCGGTGTACGACCGCTACGGTTCGACGGAAGCGGGTGTGGAAGCGGCGATGCTGCTTGCGCAGCTGTCGTACGACGCCGGCAAGCCGCAGGACGGCATCTCGATGCTCGAGAAGGCGGCGGGGTCGGGGGCAGCGTCGCGGGTCGAGCCGACGATACGCAGCCTCCAGGGCGACGGCTATGCCCAGATGGGCAAGCTGGGAGAGGCGGCGAAGCAGTACCAGGCGGCTGCTGCCGCGACGCCGTTCGCGTTGGAGAAGGCGTACTTCCAGGCGAAGGCGGCCCGCGCGTTCCAGGCGGCCGGCGACACGGCCCAGGCGCGCCAGCTCTGGACGGCGCTGGCCGAGGATCCGACGAGCTCGGCTGTGTCGGAAGCCCGGGTCCGGCTGGGTGAGTTGACCGCCGCTCCGGCAAAGCCGTAGGCCGGATGTCAGGGAACGGCAATCGTTGGATGATCTCGAGCCCGCGCAGCGATGCGCGGGCTTTTCTTTTTGGCCTGCCACGGGCGCGCTAAGCAAACGCCTCCGACGGCGGGTCGGTCGGATTTCCGGCTGACAGCGACGCACGTCTTCGAGCGACAGTGGAAGCAGGCTCTTCAGGCAAAGCGGAAGAATCCGTCCGAGAGGAGCGATTGTGTCGGCCAGGTGGCGCCCAGAAGACGGCTCCAATGGGCGGAAAGAGGTTCGTATAAGACATATTATGTAAACTAAGACTGAGGAAAGACTGTGGAGAACTCACGTTGTGCACATCTATCGGCCTTTCCCCATCGTTCGCCCCTGGGTTGGCTGCTCGATGCCGAACCGGAGGATTCGGTCGAAGTGGTCCAGCTCCCGGGTGGGGTCCGAGTGATGGCCTGAGCCCGAATCGCCGCCCGTCATTGCCAGGCGGACTCTCGCCGAACGGCGTGCTTCGGCCGCGGCGCGCGAGTCGATTCGTTGTCGGGCCCCTGGCCGCGAGCCAAGGCGGCGTCAGATCTCCGACAGCTCGCCCCGATACACGACCCGCCCCTCGCCGGTCAAACTCGGCGACCAGGCGTCGCCAGACCGCCGGAAATCGACCGTCACCGGCTTCCCGGAGCGCGTATGGATCTCGACGGGCGCCGACGCCAATCCCCACGCGTCGAGCAGCACGCCGGTTGCCACCGCGCCGCTGCCGCACGCCAACGTCTCCGCCTCCACGCCGCGCTCATACGTCCGGTACCGCCACCCTCCGCCCGGCCTCGGCGACACGAAGTTGACGTTCGCGCCGTGCGCCAGCGACGGATGCGACCGCAGCGGCCGCCCGCGCCCCACGACGTCCACCGTGGACACGTCGTCGCACAGGATCACCAGATGCGGCACGCCCACCAGCGCGAACCCCATCCGACGCTCGCCGGTCGCCAGCTCGATGCCCGCCTCAGGGCGAATCTCGGTGACCGGCTGGAGGTCGATCTGTGGGCGACCATCGTGAATCCGCGCCGAGATGACGCCGGAATCGGTCTCGATCCGAAGACCGTCGGGGCCCGTTCCCATCCCCAGCTCGGTCGCGAGACGCGTCGTGCACAGGGTCGCATTGCCACAGAAATCGGCCCGCGAACCATCCGCGTTGAGGTACGTCAGCCGGATGTCAGCGCGGTCCGACGGCTCGAGGAAGACGATTCCGTCAGCGCCGACGCCGGTGCCTCGCGCACAGATGGCCTGGATCACCGCTGGATCGTCGAGGCGCCCGCGCGGTTCGGTCCGCGCGTCGATCATCACGAAGTCGTTTCCGGAGCCGCTCATCTTGTAGAACGGCCGGCCGCTCGGAATCATCCTTCCCTCAACTGTGCAGGTGCGGCAGACGTCGGGACGCGTCCCGTCATCGCCCACCATCTCAAGCGCCAGACCATCCAGACGGCCTCGCGGACGATCGCCCTGGACATCTTGCTCTGCCCCTCGGTCCGGTCCACGAACACGATCGGGATCTCGACGATGCGGAAGCCCTGCTTCCAGGCGCGGAACGTCATCTCGATCTGGAACGCGTAACCGTTCGATACAACCTTGCTCAAATCAATGGCTTCGAGCACTTGCCTGCGAAAGCACTTGAACCCGCCGGTGCCGTCCCAGACCTGTAGCCCGGTCACGAAGCGCGCGTACACGTTCGCGAAATAGCTCAGCAGCAGCCGCGTGATCGGCCAGTTGATGATCGTGACCTTCCCGTCTCGGTACCGCGATCCGAGCACGAGGTCGGCGTCCTTGGCGGCCTCGAGGAAGTTCGGGAGGTGCCCCGGATCGTGCGAGAAATCGGCGTCCATCTCGAACACGTACTGGTAGTCACGCTCGAGTGCCCAGCGAAATCCAGCGATGTAAGCGGTGCCCAGCCCCATCTTACGGGGCCGCTGGTGAAGATGTACGCGAGGGTTCGTGGCGATGATCTCTTCCACGATCGCCGCCGTTCCGTCGGGCGACCCGTCGTCCACGACGAGGATCTCGAGCCCCGGGTCCTGCGCCAGGACGGCCCGGATGAGACGCGCGATGTTCTCCCGCTCGTTGTAGGTCGGGACGATGACGATCGCGCGGTCGTTGCCAATGCGGCTCGCCCGCGGCTCGTCGCCATCGGGGTCGGTCTCGAGCAAGGAAATCGATCGGGGGGTTAGACGCACGTCGGTCGAGAAGTCAGCGGTCGAAGGTCGCGGTGGCGGCGCGGCTCAGGCGGGAACGGCGGCCGACGGACGTGCCGTGCGCCGGTCGAGAGCCAATCCCGCCACGAGCCAGGCGGCGGCGATCACGAGAGCTACCAGAGTCAGACGCTTGCCCTTCAGATAGGCGGCGTCGGTGAACCGAAGCTCGACTGACTTCGCGCCCTGCGGTAACACGACGCCGATGAGATTGTAGTTCATGATCCCCGTCGGAGCCGGTGTGCCGTTCACCGTGGCCTGCCATCCCGGAAAATAGTTCTCCGAGACCACGAGGGCCTGCCCCTGCGTCGCGGGCTTGTCGAGCTCGAGGCTGATCGCGCCGGGCGCATAGCTCGTCGTCGCGACATGTGTTGCGGCCGGCGCCGGAAGCGTCTGCAGTTCGGCTGCGGGGGCTTCGGTGAAGCTCGTGTCGGCGATCGCGACGGTCCGCGGATCGAACCGCCGGTCGAGGACTGTCGACAGCGCGGTCTCGCGCGGTGCCTTCACGATGGACGACGCCACCCATGCGGTTGGGTTGTCCATCGGGATCCTGTAGGCGTACACCATCGAGCCCGAGGCATTCCGCACCGGGCCGGCGATCTTGGTGAACGGCGGAAGCTGAAGCTGCGCGGCGATCTGCCCCATCTGCTGTTCGTCCGCGCCCGTGTACCAGTAGCGCACGTTCTCGTGGCGCCAGAAGGGCGGGTACAGCGAGATCGCGGTCGAGTCGATCTGGAGGCTCATCATCCGCTGATAGGCACCGAGCTCGTTCCCGTGGTAGCCGCCCGGAATCCGGAGCCCGGCTGCCATCAGCTTGTCGCCCGAGAACGTGCGATCGGTGCGACCGAGCTCGTTCACTATGCCATTTCCGATCGGGATGTTGAGGACACGCCCGGGCTGGCCGGTCTGCGCCATGTCGGCCTTGATCGCCGCCGCCGCGGGGTCGGTCGCGAAGAGCTGCGACGCCGGCGGGCCGAAGATCCAGTACATCCGCTCGATCGTCCACAGGTCGACCGCGACGAGGATCGTCAAGCCGATGGCGAGCTGCCGTCCCGCGAGCTTCGCGTTGGCGTACAGCCAGATGAGCGCGGCCGCCAGCAGGACGAAAAAGAACGATCGCCACACGCCCAGCACGGCGCTCGCCTTGTTCGGCTCGACCCGCTGGGACATGATCAGATCCACCGCCTGGCCGTGGACTTCCGGCGCATACTGCACCCTGGCGATCGAGCTGACCACGGGGTTGGCGAGCGCGGTATATCCGCCGACGCTCATCAACACCGCGAACGCCGCGGCGGCGATTCCCCACCCGACCGCGTACTTCGGCGAGACCCTCCGCGCGAGCAGCCGTTCGGTACCGATGGCCACCAGTACCGACGTCGCGAAGCTCGTGATGAAGATCATCGTGCTCGGCGCGCGCAGATACTTCGTGTACGGCACGAGCATCACGAGGTGGTAGAACGGCGTGCTGCCGCCGAGCGCCCAGAGGAGTGAGATGGCGAAGACCCAGAGCCAGAAGCGGCGGAAGACGCGCCGCGGCGTCGCGCCGAAGGCGGCGCCGGCGAGCATCAGCGCGACGACGCCGAAGTAGTCGCTGTGAAAGTGCACGCCGTTCCGGCCCCAATAGCTGTCGAGGATGCCCGTGAACTGCGGCCAGTACCAGTTGATCAGCTCTTCGATGGGATACGAGTAGCTGGTCGCTTCTTCCCAGGTGTGGCCGCCCGCGCGCGGCGACCAGTTCTTGTACTCGATGAGCGACGGCCAGTACTGGATCGCGCCGATCAGGCAGCCGAGCAGCACGGCGCCGAGCGCCAGGCCGATGCGCCCAAGCGCGACATTGGTCGGAAGCCTGGTCCCGTCAGGGCGCGTGCTGAATGCGAGATAGAGCGTGTAGCAGCCGCAGAGAATGAGGAAATACTGAAAGAGCTGCGGGTGCGGCGTGAGAAACGTGAGCCCGACGACGAGCGCGAAGGCGCCCCACGCCCAGCGGCGTCCGTCGCGCATGCCGCGCGTGAGCAGCAGCAGCGCGAGCGGCAGCAGCGTCGCGACGAACAGCTTGCCGTCGTGCCCCGGCGACGCGAACCCGGCGATCGAGCCGCCGAGCATGTACGCGAGTCCGCCGAGGAGACGCGGCCAGAAGCCGAAGTTCCACGCGCGGAGGAAGAAGAACGTGAACAGCCCGCACAGGAACAGGTGGATGATGAACTCCCACGTCATGGCGACGTCAGTCGGGAGAATCCACCGGAGCAGCGCGGTCGGATAGAAGATGTCGCCGTGCATCGCGGCGATGTACGGCATGCCGCCCTGGAGGAACGGCTCCCACTGGGGGATGCCGTGCCCCGCCTTCAGCGATTGCGCGGCGAAATCACGAAACGCATAGCCGGCGATGTACTGATCGCTGCGCGCGTTGATGAGAAACTGGCCGCCGAGCGCGGGATACCCGAGGAGCAGCGTGCTGATCGCGTAGACGGCGGCGGCCCACCAGGTCGCGTGCGCGGGAGCAGAGGCCTCGACGTCGTCCAGAGGTGCGGCGGCGGCCGCTGCGGTGCTAAGGGTTCGGGCCATGCCTCGGGGGCTGAGGAGCGGAGGATCCGGACGAGCGACGAGCGAGAGCAGCTTCGCGCGTCAAATAAAACAGGCCAGGCAGGATCTCGAGAACGGTGAGCGAGAGCCGAGAGACGACGGCGACCGCCAGGGCCTCCTTCGGGTTCGTCACCAAGCCCAGCGAGGCGAGCCCGCTCGTCTGCACCGCTTCACGCGTCCCGATTCCGCCCGGCGTGAAGAAGACAAGATAACCGATCACATATGACAACGCGTACACGCTGACGTACGCGGTCCACGCGCCCGGCGCATGGCCGAGCACACCGTAAACGAGCAGTTGAAACGCAACGCCGTAGAGCAGCCACGCGATGACGTTCCCGGCCAGCGCCAGATATACGGCGCGAATCGGCAGAACGCCGAGCTCGGGTCGCTTCCCCGTCGCTCGTTCGGCGACCGCGATGAGACGAGGGAGCATCATCGGCAGCAGCAGGACGCCGCAGATCACGGCGAGCGTGAAGCCGATGCTGAGGGTGGCGCGTCCGCCGGTGAGGTCGTTCAGCGCGCGAAAGCCGAGTGCGACGCCGATCGCGAAGCCGACGCCGATGTTGGCGACCGTGTTGAGGATCGCCGAGCCCGCGGCGGCGGCGGCGGGCACGTCCACCCGCCGCGCGAGCTGCCCCATCGCGACGATCTGCCAGACCTTCCCCGGAACGTATTTCCCGAGGTTCGACACGCACCAGATGCGCACCGCGTCGCCAAACGCCATCCCCGCGCCCCACTCGGCGAGGATGCGGCGCCAGAGCTCCACGAGGAGTCCGTAGGTGAGCACCACGAGCGCGGCCGACCCGAGGACGGAGCCCCAGTGCCAGTCGAGTCGGATCGGGTTGTCGGCGTAGTTGCGCCAGTCCCGAACGAGCGTTCTGCCGACGAACCCGAGAACCACCGCCGCGAGCAGGAGCTGCGCGGCGGTCCAGAGCTTATTTCGGCGAGCTGGCGATCGCGGCTCGGTAGATGTCGGCGTAGCGTCGGGCAACCGACTCGGGGGCGAAGGTGGCGAGGGCATGCAGGCGAGCGGCGGCGCCGAGGGCCAGGCCGCGATCGTCGCGCTCGAGGAGCGAGACGAGAGCCGCGGCGAGTGCGCCGGCGTCGACGTCCTTCACCAACACGCCGGTTCGGTCGTGCTGAATGATGTCGGGCAGGCCGCCCGAATCAAAGGCGATGACCGGTGTCTCGCAGAGCTGGGCCTCGACCGCGACGAGCCCGAGCCCCTCGTCGACCGACGGAACGACCAGCGCCGTGGCCGAGCGATAGAAGTCGACGAGCCGCGGCTGGGGCAGCGCGCCGTGCCAGTGTACCCGATCGGCGATGCCGAGCGCGCCCGCGAGCGCGACGAGCGCGTCGTGGTCGTCACCGGCGCCGACCACGTCGAGCTCCAGATCGTGACCAGGGACGCGGGCGAGGGCGTGAAGCAGCAGCTCGATCCCCTTCTGCTTGTTCAGGCGCCCGACGAAGAGCAAGCGATTGCGATGCCGCTCGCCGCCCGGCGAGAAGAGCTCGACGGCGACGGGCATCGGCGCGACGATCGGCGCCGGCGCGGAGACGACGGCCTGTGCTTCGTTGGCGAGCCAGCGCGACACGGCGGTGACGGCAGCCGAATGATTGATGACGTGGCGGAACGCGGGGCGCGAGAAGGCGACCGACCGGGCAAGGCGGACGTCGGTGCCGTGCAGCGTCGTCACGAGCGGCTTGTGCGCCATGCGGCTGAGCCACGTGCCGACGAGGCCGTTCGGGAACCACCAGTGGGCGTGCACGAGATCGGGCTCGTACTCCCGGCGCGCACGGACGGCCGACCGGAACTCGGCGCCGAGGAAGCCGAGCATCGCGGCGCGGGCACTCCACGATGCCTGGACCTGCGTCGCCATGTTGCCGCCGTAGGCGAGCGTCTCGTAGCGGCGCGGCGCGTAGCGGAAACGCTCGACGGCGACGTCCTTGAGGCGTTCGGTCTCGCGCAATCCGGGGGCGCCGGGCGCGACGACGTGCGTCTCGATGTCCTCGTTGCGGAGCGCCTCGGCGAGGCGCAGGACGAACGAGCCGGCGGCGTCGCCGTCGGCCCGCGGAAAGGAGTGCGTGAGGAACAGGACTTTCATCAACGATCTCTCATGCGTTCCGCGGCGAGCTGGTCGAGCTGCCGGCGGATCTCGCGGAGTTGCGCGCGCTGCCCGGCGATCTGCTCGCCGAGGATGCCCGTCGCGAACAGGATGCTGCCGAGGATGAGCACCGTCTCGATCAACACCCAGATGGAGCGCACGCCGGCGTGCGCGAGAAGCAGCACGGCGCTCGCGACCACGCTGAGCGCGACGAGCGCGAAGCCGAGCATGCCGAACAGCAGCAGCGGCTTCTGGCCGAAGCGGAGCTCGAACCACACCGACAGCATGTCGAGCACGCCGACCGGGATGCGCGAGATGCCGAACTTGGACTTGCCGGAGTGCCGCGGGTAGAGCGGCACCGGAATCTCGGTCACGGTGAAGCCCTGCGCGGCGGCGATGACGATCATGTACCGATGCCAGTCCGGGCGGATGGGCAGCGCGTCCATGATGTCGCGGCGGTAGGCCTTCACGGAGTTGAGATCCTTGACCGGCACGTGGAAGAGCGTCCGGCTCAACCCGTTATAGATCTTTGAAACGAAGGCCTTCTCGTACTTCCCTTCCTTGAAGCCCGTGACCATGTCGGCGTCGCCGGCGAGGATCGGCGCGGTGAGGCGCGGAATGTCCTCGGGCATGAACTGGAGGTCGGCGGGATAGAACACGAGCACGTTGCCGCGCGCCGCGAGATAGCCGGTGCGCAACGCGTCGGCGATGCCGCGCGAGGCGCGATGGCGCGCGAGCCGCAGAAAAGGGTAGCGGTCCTCGAGGCGCCGCAGGACCGACCAGGTGCCGTCGGTGCTGCCGTCGTCGATGACGATCACCTCGTAGCGGTACGGCGATCCGGCGAACGCCTCGGCGGCGAGCTCCATGAACCGCTCGACGTTCCCTTCCTCGTTCTTGGCCGGCACGAGGACCGACACGTCGATTCCGGTCGTGGTGGACGACGGGTCGGCCGTCAGCGGGTGGGACGCCATGGTACGCGCTTCGGGAGGCGAGGTCATACCCGCTTCCGCATGCGCGCGGACAGCACTCCCAACTGATCGCGGTACTTCGCCACCGTGCGGCGGGCGATCTGCACGCCGCTCTCCTTGAGAATGTTCACGATCGCCTGATCGGTGAGCGGATGCTTCGCGTCTTCTTCGGCGACGAGCTTCTCGATCTGCGCCTTGATGCCGCGGGCGGAGACGTCCTCACCCTGGGTGGTCGAGAGGCCGGACGAGAAGAAGAACTTGAGGGGCAGCACGCCGCGCGGCGTCTGGACGAACTTTTCGTTCGTCACCCGGCTCACCGTCGACTCGTGCATGTTGATCACCTCGGCGACCTCGCGCAGCGTGAGCGGCTTGAGGTGCTGCACGCCCTTCTCGAAGAAGTCGCGCTGCCGGTCGACGATGTAGTTCATGACCTTGAGCATCGTCTGGCGGCGCTGCTCGATCGCCTGGATCATCCAGTTCGCCGAGTTGAGCTTGGAGGAGATGAACTCCTTGTTCTCGCCCTCGAACTTCTTCTTGTCGCGCGCGATCTCCTGATAGGTGCGGCTCAGCTTGAGGCGCGGGAGATTGGCGTCGTTGAGGAAGACGTGGTAGCGGCCGTCGATCTTCTCGACGATGAGGTCGGGGATGATGTAGTTGTCGCTGGCGTCCGAGTAGACCAGGCCGGGCTTGGGGTCGAGCTTCTTGATCTCGTCGGCCGCCTTCTGGACGTCGCTCGGGCTGATGCCGAAGCGCTTGGAGATCTCGCTCCAGCGGTGGTTGATCAGCTCCTCGAAGCAGTCGCGGACGAGGCGGAACGGCACCGACTGCTCGAGCCCCGCTTCCTTGAGCTGCAGCATGAGGCACTCGCGGAGGTCGCGGGCGCCCACGCCGGCAGGGTCGAGGTTCTGGATGATCGTGAGCATCGCCTCGACCTCGGCCATCGTGTAGAGCGGCAGGTCGTCGACGTCGCGGTCGGCCGCTTCCGCGGCGCGGATGACCTCGTCGTTCACGCTCTGCAGGATCTGCTCGAGCGGATGCGCGAGATAGCCGTCCTCGTTCACGTTGCCGATGAATTCGTCGGCGAGAAACTGTTCGCGCGGCGAGAGATCGAGGAGCGTGATCTGGTCGATGAGGTGGTCGGACAGGTTGCGGCTGTCGACCGTGACCGGCTCGTAGTACTCCTTTTCCTCGTGCTCCTCGCGGCGGCCGCCGGCGTCGAACCCGTCGAGCAGGATGTCTTCCCAGTTGATCTCGTCGGGGGACTTCTCTTCCTCCGTCTCGGTGGCTTCGGCCTCGACGGTCTCTTCCTCGTTCTCTTCCTCGTCCTCCTCGGGCTCGACCATGTCGAGGAAGGGATTGTTCAGCAGCTCCTGCTTGAGGTGCTGCTGCAGGTCGAGGAGGGGCATGTAGAGCAGATCCATCGCCTGGTACAGGCGCGGATTGATCTTGAGCTCCTGCTTGAGTTGCGTGCTCTGGGAAAGACCAGCTTTCATGAGGCGTTCACTTCCCCTGAAGAAACGGTCGACGACGCGCGGGCCGCGCCCTCGTCGTCGGACGAGAACCGCGTCCGCAGGCGCGCCGCCAGCGTCGGTCCGAGGTACAGGCGCGCGACGGCCTCGTCGAAGACGAGCTCGCGAACCGTTCCCGAAACCTTGACCTGTCCGTCAAACATGATGTAGGCGCGATCGACGATGTCCAGTGTTTGCTCGACGTTGTGGTCGCTGATCAACACGCCGATGCCGCGGTGGCGAAGATTGGCGACGATCTGCTGGATGTCGTGGACGGCGATCGGATCGACGCCGGCGAACGGTTCATCCAACATCATGAACTTGGGTCGGGTGACGAGGGCTCGAGTGATCTCCAACCGGCGCCGCTCACCGCCCGACAGATTGAAGGCCTTGCTCTGGCGAAGGTGCTTGATGCTCAACTCGTCGAGGAGCGTCTCGAGGCGCGAGCGGCGCTCGCTGGCTGGCAGATCCAGGGTCTCGAGAATCGCGAGGATGTTGTCCTCGACAGAGAGTTTTCGAAAGATCGACGGTTCCTGCGACAGATAGCCGATGCCGTGCCGCGCCCGCTTGTACATCGGCATCGAGGTGATGTCCGCGCCATCCAGCAGAATCTGGCCGTGCTGCGGTTGAATGAGGCCGACGATCATGTAGAACGTGGTCGTCTTGCCGGCGCCATTCGGGCCCAACAGACCAACAATCTCGCCCTGTTGCAATCTCAGGGCCACGTCGTTGACGACCTTGCGCCGGCGATACGTCTTGACCAGGCCGCGGGCCTCCAGCACGCTCGAGCCGGGCGTCACCGCGACATTCGCCCGGGGCGTCGCGCCGCGCTCGGCCGCCGCACTCAGCCCGGCGTGTTCGCCGGTCTCGCGCAGCACCGTCGCGATCTCCTCGCGCGCACCGGCGATCTCCTGCCAGATGCGCTCGGTGAACCGGACCGTCCCGCCCTCCTCGAGCGATCCCGAGATGGGCTCGATGACGCCCTCCGCCGCGAGCCGCGGCAGCACCGACTGACTGAGATGATGCCGCACTTCGTCGAGGCTGAGCCGGCCCGCCTCGCGCTGCGCGTCCAAGCCGATGGCGCGCAGGTTCGCCAGGTGGTCGTCGCGGTAGCCGTTGACGGCGAGATCGAAGTCCGCCGCGCCGGACGCGTCGGCGACGCCGATCAGGGCGTGCAGCACGAGCGCGGTCGAGCGATCGCCGTGGGCGAGGCGCTCGACGAGCGCGCGAATGCGGGACGAGGACGAATCAGACGGTCCGGTCACGGACGAGTGGGCGGTTGGGTCGGTGGTTTGGTCGGCAGCGGGACGATCGACGGAACAGGTCCCTTCCCTGGTTCGCCAGGCCTGGCCGGCGAGCCGTTCGCGTTGGGCTGCGCCGTCGACGGCGCCGCACGCTTCGCCGTGCTGTCGGGGATCGGGTCGAGATGCACACCGGCGACCGAGTCGACCGTCGTCACGGTAGCGACCTTCTTCTCGTTGAAGTTGACGGTGATCTCGCGCGCCGTGACGTAGTTCATCGCCGGCCGGCGCTCGGCACTGTCGCTCGCGGCGAGATGATAGAGCGAGCTCGCGTTGCCGAGCGCGGTGACCTGTCGGATCTCGGGATTCTGCGTCGTGTCACGCGTGGACAGCGTGTCGAAGCGTGCGACGATCGTGTCGCCCTTCAACCAGTCCGTGGTATCGGGCCTGGTCACGACGAAGCGAGCAGTATCCGGGCGGCCTTCGGCGAAGGCCATCCGGACCGCCCGCACGAGCTGCACGCGCTGCCCCGGCATCGACACGTCGAGCGAGTCGGCGGTCATGTTCTGCGACGGCGAGATGACGCGCGCCTGTTTGGAGCTTCCCCAGGCGTACGCGTGGTTCAGTTGGTCGTTCGTCACGCGCAGGTCGAGCGTGTCGGCGGTGAGCGTCAGCGAGTCGCTCACCGCTTTCGCGTTCGCCTGACTGAGAATTCGCGAAAGCTTGCGGTCGTGCCAGAATGCGTCGATGAGATCGCCGGTGAGCGTGAACGGCCGATCGCGCTTGCCGTTCACCACCGGGTTCCGCATGAGGTGCATCGTCTCCTGCGTCTGATCGATGAACGCGGAGTCGGCAGTCGCGTCGATGTCGGTGCGCGTGATGACGACCTGGCCGCCGCCGTAGATCAGGCTGTCGCCGTCCATGAAGACGGTGTTGGCGACGACGGTCGTCGGCGGCTGCGGCTTTCCAGCCGAGTCGTTCTCGACGATGGTGATGGTCGGCCGCGCGATGGCGCTGATCTGCTGGCGTGGACGGATGCGCGGAACGGCGCGACGGAACTCGGCCTGCGGTCCGTCGAGCGTCGAACCGCTCGGCAGCCGGGCGTGGACGTTCGACACGGCGACCACGCGCTCGTCGTTCTGGAAGTAGTTCAGAAAGTCGGACGTCACGTGCAGGCGCGGCTCGTCGTACACCGCGTGGCCGATCACCTGATCGTGATCCTGAAAGCGCTCGGCGCTGTCGCCGGTGATGGTGATCTTCCGCTCCGGACAATGGATGCGGACACCGCCTCCGGCGTAGAAGACCGTGCCGATCCCCGCGATGGAATCGGCGCGAAAGCGATCGCTCTCGAAGGTGCAGCGAGTTGGGGCATTGGCCCCCTGCGCTTCCGCGCGCGCGCCGAGCGCCGCCAGCGCCATTCCGGCGCCGGCCACGATCGACCGCGCGCGAGCGACGGGTTTCACTTCTCCGGCACCTTCACGGACGTCGCGCCCTTGCAGGCACGCAGACAGGTGAACGGGAAGAACGACTGATCCGCGGTGAAACCGATGCCCGACTGCACGTCGTTGCCGCGAGTGATCGTATAGGTCGTGTCGCTCGAGACCGTGTGGTTCATCTGGTTGTAGATCACGTGCGGCGACTTGAGCGTGCGTCCGTCGACCATCCGGATGAACACGTCGCCCCACCCCTCGAGCGTCTGCAGGCGGGTGTTGTACATCCCCTTGTTCGCTTCCATCGTACCCTGCGGCGCGCCGGTTTCCGTCGTGAAGGTCACGTGCGGGCGGCGGAGGTCGAAGCGCGTCTGATCGTCGAGCACGAACGCCGTGTCGGCGATCAGCGTGGCGCGCTGCACGCCGTCCGTCGTCATCACGGTCTTCATTCCGATGAAGACCTGGTCGGCGCTGTCGGCGGCGCTCGCTCCGGCGGCGACGGGCGGCTGGGACTTGCCACTGCAGGCCGCAAGCGCCGCGGCGGCGAAGAGCATGAGCGCGGCGCGCATCAGACGACCCTCGCGCGCATGAGGTCGTGCAGGTGAACGACGCCCTCGACGCGTCCCGCCTCGGTCACGACGGGCATGGCCATGATGCCGTTCTGCTCCATGCGGAAGGCGACGGCGCTCGCGAGCTCGCCCACGGTCGCGATCTTCGGCGTGCGGGTCATGACCTGCTGAACCGGGACGGACATGATGTTCGCATCGCGTTCGATCAGACGGCTGAGGTCGCCCGCGGTCACGACGCCTTCCACCCCCTGGCCGTCGTTCACGACGACGGCGATGCCGCGACGCTCGGCGATCATGACGATCGCGTCGCGCATCGATGCATCCACGGGAAGCAGCGGCAGACTGGTCGTGAGCATGATCTCTTCGACGCGGACCACCAGTTGGCGCCCCAGGGCGCCGCCGGGATGAATCCGCGCAAAATCCTCGCGTTTGAATCCCTTCTCCTGCAGCAGCGCGACGGCCAATGCGTCGCCCAGCGCCAGCGCGGCGGTCGTGCTCGTCGTGGGGGCGAGGTCGTGCGGACAGGCCTCCTCGCGCACCGCGGCATTCAGCGAAACGTCGCAATTGCGGGCGAGGGCCGACGTCGGCACCCCGGTAATCGCGATCGTTCGTACACCGAAGGCCTTCAAATGGGCCAACAGGCCGAGGAGCTCGTCGGTTTCCCCGCTCTTGGAGAGGAGGATCGCGACGTCGTCGTCGCCGACGATTCCCAGATCTCCGTGAACGCTGTCCATCGGGTGCAGGAAAGCAGCCGCCGTGCCGGTGGACGTGAGGGTCGCGGCAATCTTGCGGCCGATCAGCCCGGACTTTCCCACACCGGTGATGATCACCCGCCCAGTGCTGCCGGCGATGAGCTGTACGGCCCGCGCGAACTCGTCGTCGAGGCGCGCTTCGATCTCGGTGAGCGCCTCGGCTTCGATGCGGAGCACTCGTTTGCCGAGGGCGACGAGCTCCCCGCCGTTCACGAAGCGATCTCGCTGGGGCGCGGATGCGACCGCGCGTTCACGTACCTGTTCCAGGCGGGCTCCCACTCGCCGCGCGCCTTGAGAAAATCCTCAACGAATTCGCGGACGGCGCCGCGGCCGCCCGCGCGGCTGAGCTGATGGGTGCACATCGCCGCGACCTCCGGCACTGCGTTCGCGACCGCGACGGTGAGGCCCACGAGGCGCAGCACGGGCACGTCGGGAAAGTCGTCGGCGACGAACGCGACCTCGTGAGGTTCGACGCCACGCTCGCCGAGAATGCGGCGCAGCCCGGCGAGCTTGTGGCCGTCCGGATCCTGCGCGACGTCGGTGACGCCCAGCTCGACGGCGCGCAGCCGCACGCTCTCCGAGACGCGGCCCGTGATGATCGCGACGTGCAGGCCGGCGTGATGAAGGAGCGCGATGCCCAGCCCGTCCTGGATGTCGTAGCGCTTGAACTCGAGACGCTGTCCGTGGACGTCGCCGAGGTAGACGCCGCCGTCGGTCATGACGCCGTCGACGTCGAACGCGACGAGCTTGATCGAGCGCGCGATGGCGGGATCGATCACCGGCGCACCCGATCCCAGATGTCGACGGCGCGCGCGACCAGCGCATCGAGCTGGTCGAGCGGGATCATGTTCGGTCCGTCGCTGGGCGCATGGTCCGGGTCGGGATGCGTCTCCATGAAGAGACCGTCCGCGCCGGCGCCGAGCGCGGCGAGGGTGAGCGACGGAATGAACTCTCGTGCTCCGCCGCTCGAGCCGCCTTCGCCCCTGCCCGGCTGCTGGACGCTGTGGGTCGCGTCGAAGATCACCGGGGCGTCGCACGCGGCGCGCATGCGCATGAAGCCGCGCATGTCGACGACGAGATCGCCGTAGCCGAAGAAGGATCCGCGCTCGGTGACTGCATCCTCACCCGTGCCGGCGGTCGGCCGTGACTGTCTCACCTTCGTGATGGCGCCGCGCATGCCCTCGGGGTGCATCCACTGCCCTTTCTTGACATTCACGGCCTTGCCCGTCGCGCCGGCGGCGACGAGCAGATCGGTCTGGCGGCAGAGGAACGCCGGGATCTGCAGCACGTCGACGACTTCGGCCGAGGGCGCGCACTGCTCCGGCAGGTGGACGTCGGTGAGGATCGGCAAGCCCGTGGCGGCGCGCACGCGCGCGAGCGCGGCGAGGCCTTCATCGAGCCCGGGGCCGCGATGCGCGCCCGCGTTCGAGCGGTTGGCCTTGTCGAAGCTCGCTTTGAAGATGATTCCGCCGGGAACCGATTCAGCGAGCCGCGCGAGATGCTCGCCGACGCGAAGGTTCAGCGCGTCGTCCTCGAGCACGCAGGGCCCGGCGATGAGAAACAGAGAGTCGCGAGGAAAGAGAGACAAACGGGTGGCCGGGAGATTGGTGGTAGGAGCTGGGAGTGCGAGGCGTCCGGGGAATCGAAGTGGCGGCGGTACTCAGTCCGCCGCTTCGATCGCGATGGGATTCGACGTCCGGTGCGTGCGCTTCGCGCTCTTTGCCGCGGCCGCGGCGACGAAGCCGGCGAACAGCGGATGCGGCCGCGTGGGCCGCGATTGAAGCTCCGGATGGAACTGGCAGCCGATGAACCACGGATGATCGGGCAGCTCGATGATCTCGACCAGCTGGCCATCTGGCGAGAGTCCGCTCAACCGCATTCCCTTCTCGACGAACAGATCGCGGTACTTGTTGGAGACCTCGTAGCGGTGGCGGTGCCGCTCGCTCACCTCGGGCTGGCCGTAGATTTCCGCCGCGCGCGAGCCGCGCGCCAGCCGGCACGGATAGGCGCCGAGCCGCATGGTGCCGCCCATGTCCGTCAGGTGCTGCTGCGATTCCATCAGTGAGATGACCGGATTGTCACACTCCGGCGCGAACTCCGACGAATGGCTGTCGTCGAGGCCGCAGACGTTGCGCGCGAACTCGATGATCGCCGTCTGCATGCCGAGGCAGATGCCGAAGAACGGCACGCCGGTCTCGCGCACGTGGCGGATCGCTTCGACCATGCCCTCCACGCCGCGCACGCCGAAGCCGCCGGGAACGAGCACGCCATCCACGCCGGCGAGGATCTGCGCCGACCGCTCGGGGCTCGAGAAGTTGTCGCTCGACATCCACTGGATGTCGACGCCGACGTCGTTCGCGATGCCGCCGTGGATGAGCGCTTCCTGCACGCTCTTGTAGCTGTCGGCGTAGTCGGTGTACTTGCCGACGATCGCGATGCGGACGCGCTCGCGCGGCACGAGCACGCGCTGCACGAGCTCGCGCCAGTTGCTGAGCGCGGGGGCCGGCGTCTCGATGCCGAACTTCTGCAGGACGATGCGGTCGAGTCCCTGCTCGTGGAAGCGGAGCGGGATCTCGTAGATCGTGCGCACGTCGGGGCTCTCCACCACGGCGCCGAATTCGACGTTGCAGAACAGCGCGATCTTGCGCTTGACGTCGTCGGAGATGGGATGCTCGCTGCGGAGAATCAGCACGTCCGGCTGGATACCGATCTGCATCAGCTCGCGCACCGAGTGCTGCGTGGGCTTCGACTTGAGCTCGCCCGCCGCCGCGATGTACGGCATCAGCGTGAGGTGCACGAAGATCGCGTTCTCACGGCCCACATCGTGGCGGAACTGGCGAATCGCCTCGAGGAACGGCTGCGACTCGATGTCGCCGACCGTGCCCCCGATCTCGACGATCACGACATCCGTCTCCGGGGAGACACGCTTGACCGCGTTCTTGATCTCGTCGGTGATGTGGGGAATGACCTGGACGGTAGCGCCGAGGAATTCGCCGCGGCGCTCCTTCGTGATCACGTTCAGGTAGATGCGGCCCGTCGTGATGTTGTTGGCCTGTGAGAGCGCGCGATCGATGAAACGCTCATAGTGGCCGAGGTCGAGGTCGGTCTCGGCGCCGTCGTCGGTGACGAACACCTCGCCGTGCTGGAACGGCGACATCGTGCCCGGATCGACGTTGAGGTACGGATCGAACTTGAGCATCGAGACGCGCAGCCCGCGCTCGACGAGCAAGCGGCCGAGCGACGCCGCCGCGATCCCCTTGCCGAGCGACGAGACGACGCCGCCGGTGACGAAGACGTATTTGGTGGTATGAGGGCGTTGCATCGGGGTCATCCTGAGGTGAACGCAGCCCACTCGCGGTTGGCCCGCGCGAGGTCCGCTTCGGTATCTATGCCGGGGCGCGGCGGTTCATCGATCACGGCCACGCCGATCGGAACGCCGGCAGCGAGCGGTCGCAGCTGCTCGAGCCGCTCGATCTGCTCGAGCGGCGTCGGCGGCAATTGCGCCCAGCCCGCGAGCACGTCGGCCGTGTACGCGTAAACGCCAAGGTGCTGGTAGATGTGAGAACGCTGAAGCTCGGCGTCGGCCGGATCGCGTAGGAACGGAATCGGCGCCCGAGAAAAATACATCGCCCGTCCGGCGTGCGTCGTCACGACCTTGACCACGTTTGGATCGTTCAACACCGCCGGGGACGCAGCTACCGCAGCCGTGCCGATGTCGAAGCCGTTCACCGCGATCATGCTCGTCGCACCGACCAGCGCTTCACGAGAGACGAAGGGTTCGTCGCCCTGCACGTTGACCACGACCTCGGCGTCGCGATGCTCGGGAAGCGACAGCACGAAGGCCGCACGCTCGGTGCCGGAATTGTGGTCGCCGGTACGCGCGACCGTGCCCCCCTCGGCTTCGACGGCGGACGCGACCTCTTCGCTGTCAGTGGCGACGACGACGGCGTCGAAGACATCGAGCGCGACGACACGCTCCCAGACGCGGACCACGAGCGGTTTGCCGGCTAGCAGTCGCATCGGCTTGCGGGGGAGGCGGGTCGCGCCCAGCCGGGCTGGGATGACGGCGAGCGTCCTCATTCGTGGCGTCCCCGCCGTCGAGTGAACCTGGTGGGCAACGCAATCACGGCCGCAAAAATCACGTCCTCAAAGTTAGTCCGCCGCGGAAATCGGCGCAAACCGCCGAGCCCGATCCAGGACGGGCGGCGGCCCGCTCAGGGGCTGAGCGACAATCCGATCCCGCCGCGCGATTGGCCGTTTTCCGGATTCACGAGCAACTCCACGTACGCGAACTTGAGCGAGAGCCGACCGCCGATGGCCTGATGGATGTCGGGAAACCGGTCGACGTCGGCGCCGGCCAGGATCTCCCGAATGGTGACCGTCGGCGCCCCGAGGTATGGCAGCGTGAACCACTTCACGGGAATACGATAGCGCGCGTCGACGAACACGAGTTGGTTCCCGCCGTCCTCGAGCAGCGCGCGGGTCGGAATGGTGCCCGGGCCGCCGACGTACGCGAACCGCTGGCGCGGAGTATTGCCGGTCGTGGACGCCACGAAATGGCCCGCGACGAGCAGCGTCTGGTCCGCGAAGGTCGCGAACTCCACGGTCCCGTCGATGGTCGCCTGGCCGAACGTCGCGCGATCGCCCACCGACGGGAGCAGGTCGCGGGACGAGAATCGGCCGACCTCCCCGTCGACGCCGAGGCGAGAGTGGAAGCGGTCGTCGGACCAGGTCCAGACCGCGCCGAGGAGCCCCGAGGCGATGTCGCCGGCGTCGATGGCCGGGTTCTCCCGGAGACGGTCGTCCCGCCCATCGTCGTCGCGGTCGAACAGCGTCCACGGACCGCCGGTCGCGAGCGGACCGGGGCGCACCGACTGGCTACGCTCGAAGCGCGCACCAACATACGGCGCCACGTCGCCATGCACCGACTCCCAGTGGCGGTCGATGCGCGCGTCGGCGTACGAGGCGCGGTAGTAGTTGCGAGCGTCGTTGCCATCGTACAGGAACTGCGCGCTGTTCAGCAGGTCGCCGCGGATCCAGCGATCGTTCGAGAGCGTCGAACGCTCGGCGATGGCCACGATCTGGGTTCGCCGATCGGGCGCGTACTCGACGCGGAGGGAGGGATCGACCTCCCCGAGCTGCGATCGATAGGTGACGCGCGGCGTCAGCACGAGCGAGGTGCCCGGGCCCGCGTACCGGGGCGCGACGCCGAGCGACACGCCGTTGCTCCGATCGTAGAGCGGCATTGTGATCCCGAAGACGCCCGGGAGCGACCAGCCCCCCTGCGCGTCAGGAAGCAGCGGCCGATAGCGCAACGACCAGCCGCCGTCGACGGGCGAGATGTCGTATGTGAAAGCTCGAAACGCGCGCCGGTCGCCGCGAATGACGCCGAAGGTGCTCTCGTAGACACCGCCGCCGAAGGCCATGGCTCGGCCGTCGACGACGCCTCCCGGGTGCATATAGAGATCGCCGTCGACGACGATGACGTCGCCGTTCACGTGCCCCTCGACGAGAACGTCGCGGCCGAGGACGACGAGGCTGCGCGGCGCGGTGCTCGTTCGGCCGACGACGTACGGATCCGGGCCCGGGGGGACGACGGTGTGCGGTCGAGCGAGCGCCCCGGCGAGGATGGATGGGCCGAGCCCTGGCCCGGCGTCGTCGAGACGAACGATTGGCGCCTGAGCGCCGGCGATATGGGTCGAGAGAAGAGCGGCGATCAGCGCCAGGCGCCGGATCAAACGCCAAGCTCCAGGAAATTCTCGAGCAGAGCCTTGCCGTGCGGCGTCATGATGGATTCGGGGTGGAACTGGACGCCGTAGACGGGGAATTCGCGATGCTTCACGCCGTGGACCTCGTTCGGATCGTCTTCGGCGACGGCGACGATGTCGAGGACCTCCGGCATGGTGGCGCGGTCGACGATCAGCGAGTGATAGCGCATGACCTCCATCGGCGAGGGCAGGCCGGCGAATACGCCCGTCCCCTGGTGATTGATCCGCGAGGTCTTGCCGTGCATCACGCGATCCGCGAGCACGACGTCACCGCCATACGCCTCACCGATGGCCTGATGGCCGAGGCAGACGCCGAGCATCGGGATGTGCTGGCCCCAGCGCCGGATGACGTCGACGGTGATGCCTGCTTCCTTCGGGGTGCAGGGCCCGGGCGAGAGGACGATGTGCGACGGCGCGAGGGGGGGGGCCCCGATGTCCTCGACGCCGATGGCGTCGTTGCGTTCGACGACGACCTCCGCGCCGAGCTCGCCGAGGTACTGGACCAGGTTGTAGGTGAAGGAGTCGTAGTTGTCGATGACGAGAATCATGGCGGTCCGGCGAGTCGTGAGCGGTGCGCTCGGAATCTACGCGAATGCGAGGGAAAACGAACGCAGAGGACGAGGCGGAAAAGCCTTGACGCAGAGGGCGCAGCGGGAAGCCTTGACGCAGAGGTCGCAGAGGACCGCGCAACACCGTGATGAGGCAAGCGACAAAGCTTGATTCGCTAGCTGAACGGCCAGCCAGGTGAATCGACGAGACCATCGAACACCATCAATCGAGATGAGTCGCGAGCAGCCAAGGGTCTGGGTCTGTCACTGGCCGTTCCTTCTTAAGAGGACGGTCGCGTCCCTTGCGTCCTCCGCGTTCGTCATCTTTCTGCGCGGTCCTCTGCGTCCTCCGCGTTCGTTTTCCTGCTACGAGCGCGGATGGAACTGGCGATGGACGGCACGCAGATACTCCCGGTCGACGTGCGTGTAGATCTGCGTCGTCGAGATGTCCGCATGGCCGAGCATCTCCTGCACCGCGCGGAGGTCCGCGCCTCCCTCGAGGAGGTGCGTCGCGAACGAATGCCGCAGCGTGTGCGGCGAGACGTGCTTCGTGATCCCAGCCGCGTCGACGTGCCCGCGGAGAATCTTCCACGCGCCCATGCGCGTGAGCGGCTCGCCGCGCGCGTTCAGGAAGAGCACGCCCTTCCCCGCGCCCTTCTCCAGGCGCGGCCGCAGTTCGCGAAGGTAGGTCGCCACGGCGCCGACCGCCTTCCGCCCGATCGGCACCAACCGCTCCTTGCTCCCCTTGCCGAACACGCGGACGAGCATCTCCTCGAACAGCACGTCCTTCACGCCGATGCCGATCCACTCCGAGACGCGCAGGCCGGCGCCGTACGCCAGCTCGAGCATCGCCCGATCGCGAAACACCAGCGGCTGGTCGAGCGTCGGCGCCGCGAGCAGACGCTCGACCTCGTCGACCGACAGCACCTCCGGCAGCGTGCGCCACTTCTTGGGCGTCTCGAGGCGCTCGCTCGGGTCGCTCGTCGTGACGCCGTCGGCCAGCAGGAACTTGAAGTACGTGTGCACGGCGGAGATGCCGCGGCGGATCGACGCCGGCGCGAGGCCGAGGTCCTTCAGGTGATACACGAACTCGCGAAGCGTGCGGCTCGTGAGATCGTTCGGGCGCGCGATACCCTTCACGACGGCGTACTCGACGAGCCGCTCGATGTCCCGCCGATAGGCCTCGACGGTGCGCGGCGACGTCCCCTGCTCGAGGGTGAGAAAATCGTCGAACCGCTCCAGGTGAAAGCGGAGCGCGGCGCCGTCGTCGACCATCGCCACCGCGCTACTCCGCGGCGACGATCGTCGCGACGGCCATGCAGGCCAGCCCTTCTCCGCGGCCGATCCAGCCGAGGCCTTCGTTCGTCTTGCCCTTCACGCTGACGGCGTCCGGGGCGATCGCGAGGGCGGACGCGAGCCGCTCGCGCATCGCTGGGCGATGGGGCGCGATCTTCGGCTGTTCCGTGACCACCGTGACGTCGACCTGCTGTACGCGCCAGCCTCCCGCCTGAATGCGCGCGACGGCGGCGGCGAGCATCTCGATCGAGTCCTTCCCCTTGTTTGCGGGATCCCTGTCGGAGAACATCTCGCCGATGTCACCCGCACCGGCGGCGCCGAGAATGGCGTCGGTCACCGCGTGGGCGACGGCGTCGCCGTCGGAGTGGCCGTGGAGGCGGACGTCGCTCGGAATCGAAACGCCGCCGAGGATGAGAGGCCCCGGCGGCGCAAAGCGATGTGAATCGTAGCCGATCCCCACGCGGGTGATCACGCGGCGGCCGTCTCCTCGAGGAGCGTGTAGTTCTGGCGCCGGCGCGCGACCTTGAACCCGGCGTCGGTGATCAGCCGCTCGATCTCGGCGGTGGTCGTGCGGTGGGTGGTGTTCGCCGCCGAGACGACGTTCTCCTCGATCATGAGCGAGCCGAAGTCGTTGCAGCCGAAGCGCAGGGCCGTCTGGCCGACCTTCATGCCCATCGTCACCCAGCTCGCCTGGAGGTTCGGGACGTTGTCGAGGACGATGCGAGACATGGCGACCGTGCGGAGGTACTCGACGGCGCCGGTCTTGGGCATGTGCGACATCGTCGGCGTGTTCTCCGGCTGGAGCGGCCAGCAGATGAACGCCGTGAAGCCGTTCGTGCGCGACTGCACGTCGCGCACGCGCTGGAGGTGCTCGATGCGCTCGGCGAGGGTCTCGCCGATGCCGTACATCATCGTCACGGAGGTCTTCATGCCTTCGCCGTGCGCCATCTCCATGATCTCGAGCCAGCGATCGGCGCCCGCCTTCTTCTTCGCGACGTTGTCGCGCACGCGCTGGACGAGGATCTCACCGCCGCCGCCGGGGATCGAATCGAGCCCGGCCTTCATGAGCTCGCGGATGACGTCGATCGCCTCCATCCGGAACGTCTTGGCGAAGAAGTCCACTTCACTCGGCGAGAAGCCGTGGATGTGGATCGGGTGGTTGCGCTTGATGTAGCGCAGGAGATCCAGATACCACTCGAAGGGGATGTACGGATTGTGGCCGCCCTGCATGAGGATCTGGATGGCGCCCAGCTGCTTGGCCTCGTCGATCTTGGCGCCGATCTGCTCGTAGGAGAGCGTCCAGCCCTGGTTGTCCTTGGGGCGGCGATAGAACGCGCAGAAGCCGCAGTCGGCGACGCAGACGTTCGTGTAGTTGATGTTCCGGTCGACGATGTAGGTGACCGTGTTGTGCGGATGCTTTTCGCGGCGGACGCGATCCGCCTCCGCGCCGAGCTCGATCAGCGAAGCGTTCGTGTAGAAATCGAGAAGATCTTTCATGGCGACATCCCTGCGTCTGAATCGAGTGGATCGACTACTACAGCGAACGGACCTGCGACAGCGCGACTACGGAACGGCGCAACTACGGCACCGCAACCGAGTGAAACGGATCCGAGGGATTTCGAGGATCCTGAGGATCAACAGCGTTTACATCAATGTTCTGACAGAGCGATGTTCCAATTTCTCAATCCACTTCTCTGCGCATTGCAGACGACATCCCGATGCCACGTGATGCTCTCTGCGACTCTGCGCCTCGGCGGTGAGGCCGTTCAAGCTGCCGGCAGGAACGCCAGCGAACCATTCGGTACCTTCCCCGCCGCCACCAACCGCCGGAAGAACTCCGTGAGCCCGGCGAGATGGTGGTACGACAGACCGTAGTCGAGCCCCGACAGATACTCCAAACATACGCCCCGGTCGACGCCCGTCGCGATCGCCGCCTGAGCGGCGAGCGCATCGAGGTGGCCGAGCCCCCAATCGCGCGACGCGATGAGACTCGCGTGCACGGCGAGCGCCTCGGCGACCGGCGCGGTACGCTGGGCGACCCACACGGCGAACACGAACGGCAGCCCCGTCCAGTTCTTCCACTCCGCGCCGAGATCGTAGGCGTAGCGGTACGGACTGGGGGTGGCGTCGGCGTAGAGCTCCGGATTGCGGATTCGCGACCAGAGGTGCAGCGCGGCGTCGCCGATGACCAGCCGCGCCTCATGCTCGTCCTCGCCGAACCGCGCGACGTCGGTGAGCTCGGCGTCGGCTGGCACGAAGGTCGGCCGGGCGTCCCACACGTTCTCGAACAGCAGCTCGAGCAGATGCACGCTGGTCATGGAACTGCGGCTCACCAGAACGCGCCGGCCGGTGAGCTCGGACGCGGGCCGCTTCGAGAAGAGCATGACGCTCCGCACCGGACCGTCGCTGCAGATGGAGAGGTCCGGGAGCAGAAGGTACTTCTTGGCGTCGCGCGCGTACTCGACGGCCGAGATCACGCTCACGTCGAGCGTGCCCGCCTGCATCTCCCGATTGAGCGCGGTCGGGACACCGTTCACCAGTTCCGCGGTCAGCGGAACGACGCCGCGGTCGATGGCGCCGTAGACCGGATAGCAGTTGATGTAGACGATGCGGCCGACGCGCATCACGCGGCCACGGTCGACGGACGGTCCGCGGTCGGCGTCGGCGCGCCGTCGAAGGTGCGGATGATGTTGTAGAACGAATCGCGTTCCGCGGGCACGCGGCCGGCGTCGCGGATGAGCTTGAGGATCGCGTCGAGGGTCATCGCCTGCGCCGTGTGCGCGCCGGCCTCGTGATAGATCTTCTCACGGACCACGGTGCCCTCGAGATCGTTCACGCCGAACGAGAGCCCGATCTGCGACAGGAACGGCGTGACCATGATCCAGTGCGACTTGATGTGGTCGACGTTGTCGAGAAAGAGCCGGCCGACCGCGAGGTTCTTGAGGTCGTCGAAGCCGCTCGTCGCCGTTCCGGCGCGGTGCAGCGTCTCCCCGAGCTCGTTGTTGTCGGGGTGGTACGCCAGCGGGATGTACGCCAGGAATCCGCCGGTCTCGTCCTGGAGGTCGCGAAGCATCTGGAGATGGTTCATGCGATCCTCGTACGTCTCGACGTGGCCGTACAGCATCGTCGTGTTCGTGCGAATCCCGAGCTGGTGGGCCACGCGGTGGACGTTGATGTACTCCTCGCCCGACAGTTTCTTGTCGGCGATCGTCGCGCGCACGCCGGGGCTGAACACCTCGGCGCCGCCGCCGGGCATCGTGTCGAGCCCCGCTTCACGCAGCGCGATGAGCGTGTCGCGCACGCTCATCTTCTCGATGCGCGCGATGTGCGCGACCTCGACCGCGGTGAGCGCCTTGATGTGGACCTGTGGGAAGCGCTCCTTGAGCCCGCGGAACATCTCCTGGTAGTACGCCAGGCCCGCCTTCATGTCCAACCCGCCGACGATGTGGAACTCCCGCGTCAGCGTGCTGTTCGCCGTCGCGGCCTCGGCGTAGACCTGCTCCATCGTGTAGCGATAGGCGCCTTCTTCCTTCGGCAGCCTCGCGTATGAACAGAACACGCACGTCTTGCGGAGCGTGCAGATGTTCGTGGGATTGATGTGATGATTCGCCGCGAAGGTCACGGTGGTGCCGTGCTTCGCCAGGTTGACGCGATCGGCCATGTGGCCGATGCCGAGGATGTCGCTCGACGCGAAGAGCGACACACCGTCGGCCGCGGACAGACGCTCGCCGCGCTCCACCTTGTCGGCGATCGGCTGAAGCGACGGATCGCTGATCAACGAACGCTCGAGTCGAACTGACATGGGCCGCCTCACTGCTCGAATTTCTTGATCGCGAGTGATACGTTGTGGCCGCCGAAGCCGAAGCTGTTGCTCAGGACGTAGCGCACCTCGCGGCGCGCCGCCGTATTGACCGTGTAGTTGAGATCCAGCTCGGGATCCGGCGTTTCGTAGTTGATCGTGGGAGGAATGATCGAGTCGCGGGTCGCCAGCGCGCCGAAGATGAACTCCACCGCACCGGCCGCGCCGAGCATGTGTCCGGTCATCGACTTGGTGGAGCTGACGTTCAGCTTGTAGGCGTGGTCGCCGAAGACCTTCTTGATCGCCTGGGTCTCGCCGAGATCGCCCGCCGGGGTCGACGTGCCGTGCGCGTTGATGTAGTCGATGTCGGTCGGGACGAGCCCGGCGTCCTTCATCGCGATGCGCATGGCGCGCTGCGCGCCCTCGCCTTCCGGCGCCGGCGCGGTCAGGTGGTACGCGTCGCCCGTCGCGCCGTAGCCGACGATCTCCGCGTAGATCCGCGCGCCGCGCTTCCGCGCGTGCTCGAGATCCTCGAGGATGACGATGCCGCCGCCCTCGCCCATGACGAAACCGTCGCGGCTCGCGTCGAACGGGCGCGACGCGGTCGCCGGCGAGGCGTTGCGCTCGGACAGCGCCTTCATGTTCGCGAAGCCGCCGATCGCCATCGGCGTGACCGTCGCTTCCGACCCGCCGGTGATGATGATGTCGGCGTCGCCGTACTGGATCGTGCGGAACGCGTCGCCGATGGCGTGCGCGCTGGTCGCACAGGCCGAGATCGTGGCGTAGTTCGGGCCCTTGGCGTTGAAGCGCATGGACACGAGCCCCGCCGCGATGTCGGAAATGAACATCGGAATGAAGAACGCGCTGATCTTGCTCTGGCCGCGCTCACGGTAGACGTCGTGCTGCTCCTCGAACGTCTTGAGGCCGCCGATGCCGCTGCCGATGATGACGCCGAGGCGCTCGGGATCGTACTTCGATTCGTCGGTGAGGCCGGCGTCTTCCATCGCCTGCGCCGACGCGGCGATCGCGTACTGCGCAAAGAGGTCGGCGCGCTTCGCTTCCTTCCGCTCCAGGTAGAGGAGCGGATCGAAGCCCTTGACCTCGCAGGCGAAGTGGACCGGGAACGTGCTGTGATCGAACTTGGTGATGTCCGCGCCCCCGGACACGCCCTCCGTGATCGCACGCCAGGTCGCCGCCACGTCGTTGCCGACTGGCGTAATCGCCCCCATTCCGGTGACGACGACCCGACGCTTCACTTACCGTTCCTCACTTCGGCGATTCGCACGTTCGTTCGAACTCGGGCGCTTTCCGTCATTACGCGTTGCTCCCCATCTTCGAGTTCAGGTACCCGACCGCATCGCCGACCGTGCGCAGCTTCTCGGCGTCCTCGTCCGGGATGTCGATGTTGAACTCCTTCTCGAACTCCATGACCAGCTCGACGATGTCGAGGCTGTCCGCGCCGAGGTCCTCGATGAAGCTGGCCTCGTCGGTGAGCTTCTCGCGCTCAACACCGAGCTCCTTCTCGATGATGTCGCGGACCTTCTGAGCGTTGTCGGCCATTGGAACGAACCTCTGGATATTGAGGGTGTGATTTAGGAACGAAATCTAAGAGGCAGGGGGCGGGCGGATGGGAAATGGGAGACGGGAGAGAGATGCGGCTCTGGAGCAGCCGGTCCGTCTCCCATTGTCCGATCATCCCATCATCCCGCTCTTACATGACCATCCCGCCATCTACGACAAACACCTGCCCCGTGATATAACTGCTCGCGTCGGACGCCAGGAACGTCACGAGCGACGCAATGTCGCTCGGCTTTCCGAGGCGTTCGAGCGGAATCTGCGTGAACAGCGTCTTCTTCGCTTCGTCGGTCATCGCCGCGGTCATGTCCGTCTCGATGAACCCTGGCGCGACCACGTTCGCCAGAATGTTGCGCGACGCCAACTCCTTCGCGACCGACTTCGTGAGGCCGATCAACCCCGCCTTGCTCGCGGCGTAGTTCGCCTGGCCCTTGTTGCCGACGATGCCCACGACGCTCGCGATGTTGATGATACGGCCCCACCGCTTCTTCATCATGCCGCGCGAGGCGGCGCGGATCGCGACGAACGCACCGCGGAGGTTCGCGTCGAGCACCGCGTCCCAATCGTCGTCCTTCAGACGAAAGAGAATGTTGTCGCGCGTGAGCCCGGCGTTGTTGACGAGAATGTCGATGCCGCCGAACTCCTTCTCGACCGCCTCCACGAGCGCGGTCACGGAGGCGACGTCGCCCACGTCGCACGCGAAGCCGCGGGCGTCCGGCGAGATCGCCGACGCCGCCTCCGTCGCGCGCGCCGCGTCCCGTCCGACGACGGCCACGCGGGCCCCCGCACCGGCGAGGGACTCGGCGATGGCGCGGCCGATGCCGCGCGTGCTGCCCGTGACGAGGGCGGTCTTGCCCGTGAGATCGATCTTCACGCCGCCTCCGCCGCGACCGATTGCCGCAACTGCTCCACCTCGGCGGCCGTGCCGCAGGTCATCGTCCTGAGCGACGGCGCGATCTTCCTGACCAGGCCGACGAGCACGCTCCCCGGCCCCATCTCGACGTACAGCGCGTGCGGATGCCTGGCGGCCATCGCCTGCACTTCCTCGACCCAGCGGACCGGCTGCGAGAGCTGCTCGAGCAGCAGGGTCTTCGCGCGCGCCGCACTGGTCACCGCCTCGCCATTCACGTTCGCGTAGACCGGAAAGTGCGCGTCGTCGAACGACGCGCGATCCAGCGCCTCCCGCAAGCCGCTCGACGCACTGTCCATGAGCGGCGAATGAAATGCGCCGCTCACGTTGAGTCGGATCGCGCGCTTGGCGCCCGCTTCTTTGCACAGCGCCATGGCGCGCTCGACGCCGGCCTCCTCGCCGCTGATCACCAGCTGGCCCGGCGAGTTGTAGTTCGCCGGCACGACGAGCCCCGCCTCGCGCGACGCGTCGGCGCAGATCTCCTCGATCGGGCGATTGGTGTCGCCAAGGATCGCGGCCATCGCGCCAGGGCGCTCGACGCCGCTCTCGTACATGAGCTCACCACGGCGCCGCACGACGCGCAGCGCATCCTCGAGCGACAGCGATTCGGCGGCGTGATACGCCGTGAACTCGCCGAGCGAATGCCCGGCCGCCGCGACCACCTGTGCGCCCACGACGTCTCGCACGCACGCCCACACGGCGGCGCCGTGCGCGAGGAGCGCCGGCTGCGCGTTGTGGGTGAGGGTGAGCTCGTCGGCCGGGCCCTCGAAGCACAACCGGCTCAACGACACGCCGAGCGCGTCGTCCGTCCGCTCGAAGACGTTCCTGGCGCTCGGAAAGGCGTCGACCAGATCGCGAGCCATTCCGGGCTTCTGCGAACCCTGCCCCGGAAAAAGAAGAACGATGTCCATCAGATCTTCACCACCATGGAGCCCCAGGTGAAGCCGGCCCCGAACGCAACGAGAAGGACGTTGGCGCCCTCGCCGACGACCCCGTTCCGGAGCGCCTCATCGAATGCGATCGGCACCGAGGCCGCCGACGTGTTCCCGAACCGATCCACGTTCTGGTAGACCTTCTCCATCGGAATGTTGGCGTGCTTGGCGGTCGCCTCGATGATGCGGATGTTCGCCTGGTGCGGGATCATCAGGTCGATGTCGGTGCCCGTCATCTTCGCGGCGTCGAGCGCGCGGGTGGCGGCTTCGGACATCGAGCGGACCGCGTGCTTGAACACCTCGCGGCCGTTCATCTTCACGAACTGCGGCCCCGTTCCGGCGACCCTGGCCAGCGGATGTCCCGTCGTCACCGGAGGACGGCAGAGCAGATCGCCGAGCGTACCGTCGCTGCGCACGAAGGTCGAGAGGATGCCGCGCGTCGAATCCTTCTTCGCGCGCTTGAGCACCGCCGCGCCGGCGCCGTCGCCGAACAGGACGCAGGTGGAGCGGTCGGTCCAGTCGACGATCGACGAGAGCTTCTCGACGCCGACCACCAGCGCGGTGTCGGCCATGCCGGTCGCGATCATCCCTTCGGCGACCGTCGTGCCGTAGATGAACCCCGAGCAGGCCGCGCCGACGTCGAACGCCGCCGCGCGCCCGGCCCCGAGCGCCGCCTGGAGGTCGACGGCGGCGGAGGGGAGCAGCCGATCGGGTGACGCCGTCCCGAGCACGATGATGTCGAGCTCTCCCGGGTGCACCGCCGCCTTCTCCATCGCGGCGCGGGCCGCCATGGCGGCGAGATCGGTCGCCGTCTCGTTCATCGCGATGTAGCGCTGCCTGATGCCCGTGCGCTCGACGATCCACTCGTCGGTCGTGTCGATGCCGATCGACCCGAATTGATCGTTCTTGAACACGGTGGCGGGGAGGCCGCGTCCCGTTCCCGCGATGTAGGCGAGCGGTCGCTTCACGCGGCGTCTCCGTTGGATTCAACGCCGGCCGGCCGCACGGCGGCCTGCTGGAGGCGGCGGCCGATATGCTCGTCCATGTGCGAGTCGATCGCGCGGACGGCGACCTTGATGGCGTTCTTGATGGCGCGCGGCGACGACTTGCCGTGCGAGATGATGCTGATCCCGTTCACACCGAGGAGCGGCGCGCCGCCGTGCTCGGAGTAGTCGAGGTTTCTGAGCGCGCCCATCATGGTTTTCTGATCGAGGCCGGCCTTGGCGAGGAGCCCGATGATGAACGGGCCGATCGCTTCGTAAAACTTGAGGACGACGTTGCCGACGAAACCGTCGCAGACGACGACGTCGAGGGGACCAGCGTCGGACGCGCCCTTTGGGAGATCGCGGCCTTCGACGTTTCCGACGAAGTTGAGCCCGGCTTTCTGGAGGAGCTGGTGGGCTTCCTTCGTGACCGCGTTGCCCTTCTCCGGCTCCTCGCCGATGCTCAACAGGCCGACCGCCGGATTGGCGCGGCCGAGCATGTCCTCGGCGTAGACGGAGCCGAGTTTGGCGAACTGGACGAGCTCGTCGGCGCCGCAGTCGACGTTGGCGCCGGAGTCGAGGAAGACGATGGGCTGGCGCGCCGTCGGAAAGATGGTGACGATGGCGGGTCGGCTGACGCCGGCGTGGAGCTTGAGGACGACCATGGACGCGGCCATCTGCGCGCCGGTGTTGCCGGCGGAGACGAACGCGTCGGATTTTCCGTCGGCCTGGAGCTTGAGGCCGACGAGCATGGAGCTATTGGGTTTTCCGCGGATCGCGGTGCCGGGCTTGTCCGTCATCTCGATGACGTCCGGCGCTTCGACGGTCGACAGGCGATCGCGTTGGGCCGCGAACGGCGCGTATTCCGGGTCGCGGAGGAGCGTTTCGAGCGTTTCGGTGATGACCGCCGTGCGGCCGACGAGTTGAATCGTGTGGCTGGGATCCAGCTCGTCGAGAGCGAGCAACGCGCCGGCGACGGTCGCCTGGGGAGCGAAATCCCCCCCCATGGCGTCCAACGCGATGCGCGCCAAGCTATGCTTCCCTGGCTTCGACCCGCTGCTTGCCGGCGTAGAACCCGCATTCCGCGCACACGCGATGCGGGCGCTTGGGGCTGCCGCACTTGGGGCAGGCCTGAATGGCGACGGCCGGCGCCGTCTTGTGGGTGTTGCGGGCGCGCTTTTTACGCTTGGATGTACGTCGCTTCGGGACGGCCATGGGACTCGGTGCTAGTTGAAGGAAGGAACTGGAAAGAACGAGGGGGACGGCGCTTACGAGTTCGAGCTACCCAACTTGCGGAGCGCGTCCCACCGGGCGTCGGCCCCTGGCTTGCCGCAATCGCAGGAGGCCTCGTTGAGGTCCTGGCCGCAGCTTGCACAGAGTCCCTTGCAGTCCTCCCGGCACAAACCGAAGGTGGGCGCGGCGAGAATCCATTCTTCCCGGATGGCCGGGCGAAGGTCGAGCTCGCGGTCCTTCGGATCGATGCGGAAGACGTCCGGATCGTCCGTCTCCTCGTCCCCGCTTTCGGCGAAGATGATGTGTGCTTCGTCGCTGACGTGGGCAGACGCGTCGGTGAGACAGCGGCTGCACTCGAGGGCGACGTCTCCTTCGATCCGGCCGTGCCAGTAGAACCGGCCCGCTCCCGCTGAGGACAGCCGGCCGGTCACGTGGACCGCACCGGCTGGCTTGGGATCGCCGTCCTCCCAGATCGGATCGTCGGCGGGCAAATCTGCGTCGACGACAACAGCCTGGGTCTCGAGCGACCGGATGTCAAAGGACAACATCCGCGAAAAATAGGTGGTTGGGGGGGCGGCTACAAGTCTGTGACTTTGATGGAGTTGGGAGTCGGGAGCTGGGGGACGGGAGTGTGCGCGTCGCCAGGTTGGTCACGATGGCCAATTGGTGACGTGCGTTCATTCGCCCTGCGCCGTGCCGAATGCTTGATCGCTCGACGTTGCGCCCAGCGGGAGTGTCGCGAAGAGCCGCTCTGGCCGGACTCTGCCGTCGGCCACCGCCGAGGATGATTGCGGCGACGTCACCGGTTCTTCCGCCGGTGTTGAATGATCCGAGTGCGCCCGGAATTCGGAATGCGTGCGACGACAGCGTTCTGCGTAAGACAGATTGGCGCATAGGCGCTTCCCTGCGTGTTGCGCCGTGCGATGTGATCACTACCCATCCGCCAGGCCAAGCGTCGGCAACGCGGCGCGGAGGCGTTCCACGGAATCCATCGCCAAGCCGAGTGACGTGCATTGGTCGAGAGCGGCGTCGGCATTTTCGTCTGCTGCATACCGACTTGGAACGACGCATTCACCATTTTCGCGAAGCCCGTGCCTGGCTCGGCGAAGTTGCCGCTGACGATCGGCGCCAGCGCGCGAGCACCGAGGTCCCTGCCCGTCGTGCAGGTGAACTGCGTTTCAGGCGTTCGAGTGTCGCCTGGAGCCGTCGCGCAAGGACAAAGCTCGTGCTCGGCAAGGCCCAGTTGGCGAACGAGTGACGACGATGCGACCGTCGGGATCGTATGTGTTGAGAACAACTCGGCGAATTGCCGCGCGCGCCAGGACGGCTCCAAGGCAGATGGCGCTATCGTCGATTCTGCCGAACAAGAGCTCGTGCGCGCCCGATAATGGGAGTGTTCGAATGCCTACTGATACTGTCTGATGTCGCTTGGCAGGCGACAACGATCGCGAAATCTCGGATAACCTCGCGCGACCTGTCGGACATGCGCTCCTGCGGATTCTCCGCTGAAATCGTGGGTCGGCAAGATAACGACCCACGCCGTTGGCTTCTCGTCCAGTCGGCCGCGTCCACACAATGGCGCCGATCGATGTCGGAGCGCCGATGATAATTCTTCCGCATCGGTTCATCTACGTGGCCAACACCACATCACCAGTAGATCGCCAATCATGCGCCGCGGCCATAGCGCGCGAAGAACTTCCTGAAATTCTACTTCATGTATGAGGCTTTGTACGTAAATGTGCTATCGAACACGAACTGCTCCGTCCACTCACCGTCGGGAAACTTTGGATTGCTCGCGACGAACGTCGAGCCGACGCTGATCAAATAGAGATCCGTCGCCGGCCCGTCGTCATAGTCCGCCGTTTGGTTGAGCGCGGTCAGCGCCTGCGCGCAGACGGTGGAATCCGATACGAGCGTGATGGCCGACGGCGACGCCGCAGGAAGTGAAACCTGTTGGCGCCACGCGACGCTCTTGGCATCGGTGCCACCGGTGATCGACACGAGCGCCGCGATCTGGTACGCGCTGTAGCTGTCTGCCGCATGGCAGGCCGTCGCGAACGGCGTGCGCGCTGTCCGAGCGTCGGGTGCGCCGATGGCCGCAGCGATCCCAAACCAGGCTACGAAACTCAGAATGCTTTTCATCGAATGGTCCTCCGCGCCGAACGCTGTAATGGCTTCATTGAAGGATTGGTGGCAGTCGTCGCTGGCAACAAGGCCGGCTTGCCCGGACGACGGTTCAGCTGGACCGGCGGCAGCAGGCTGCAGCCGTTGAGCATACGCGGCCACGAGTGGCGTCGGCCGGGGCCGTCCGTGCGGTAGACGCTGTCAGCATCGATCACGAAACTCGTACCCCCGTCCATCGCAACCGAGTCATCCGCGGGGCTCGGACCCCAGTGCGGACGACCCGGCCGCTGCCTAATTTTCGGATTGCCGTTCTTGTCCTTGCCGCAGGGCACGCCCGTCGGAATGATGTCGATCGCTGGGTCGTACGGATGCGAGTGCCCGCGGACGACTGGAACCGAGTTGTCGGGAGGCGCCGGCCACGGCTGGTCTGCCCACGAGCAATGGTCCGAATAGTTCGTGAAGTTGAGCATGCCGGAGATCTCGCCGGTCTCGGTGTTCTCGAAGAAGTAGATGCCTTGCTCGTGGCGGTTTTGGGCGGATCCCTGGCGCGACATGACGTCGATCGTCTGCAGACCGATGCGAATGGCGTCGGTATCGAGGAGCGTGTCGCCGGTCGCGCACGCCACGACTGACACGTGCACCTCGGCTGTTTTCGTCGCCCCACCGCGAGTCGCGGTCACGGTCATCGTGCCCTTCTCGAATACGGCGGTCTCGCAGACGTTCGGCGTGCCGGTGCAGGCGACGGTCGAGCCGCCGACGGAATCCGCAGCCCAACTCCACGATGTGACGGTTGTCACCTCGCGTCCATCCTTCCAGTGCGGTGTGAACACGACCATCCGGCCCGCTGGTCCGCTCTGGAAGTGCGCGCGCAGCGTTAGGCTCGGCACCACGACCGTCACCTGTTTTGAATCGGACTCACCTGCGACTGAGCTGAACGCGGTCATCGTGCCCGACTGCTGGATCTCCTTCTTGCACGGTCCGGTATCGTGTGGACACGCAGCGCTGTCCGGCGCAGGTGCCGTGGGGATCCATTGCCATCGGGCAGCGGGACCTGGCACTCCGTCGTATTTCGCCGTGAACGTTACGGTGTCGCCATCGGCGACGGTGCTGTTGTCCGCGACGAGCTCGAATGTTGAATACACGGTCACGTGCGCCGTGGCCGAACCGGTGGTCGTGTACACAGTCATCGTGCCAGATCCTTTTGGGTTGAACTGACACGGATTGAGCCACCAGCACGGGTTGGAAGGAGTTCCCGGCTTGCCCGGATCTGGCTCCCAGTGCCAGCTCTGGACGCTGACGCCTTCGCCATCGTCGCGCGACGCCGTGAACGTCACCTGCTGATTGGCGTGCACGTAGCTGGGGTTGGCGACGAGGTGCACCACGTCGGTCACCTGCTCTACAGTCACCGACTGGCTCGCGCTTAACAGGTATCCGGGAATCCGGCCGGTTCCGTTGTTGTGATTGCAAACGAGGCTGATGCCGTTTCTCCCGGCTTCGATCTCGATTGACTGACTTGCGTAGCGGATGTCCGAGCGCGCGGAGTCGCCGGCGGCATGGAGAAAGTTGACTGCGTTGCTGCCGCTGCCGTCTGTCTTGCGTGCTCGAAGAAGGACGAGCAGCTCGGCGTAATAACCGGTTCCGGCGGGACCGTACGTCCCGCCGGTCGGTGCGCCGCCGGCACAATCCCACGCCGGGTTGGCCGTCGCGGTGACGCTGCCGTTTACGCGGATACGATAGTACGTGCCGGCGGGAACGATGATGCCGGTGCCCGCGACCGGTTGTGCGCCACCGTCGACGTTCGTGCCCGGAATGGGAATCGAGTATGTACCGAGGGTGGTCGTGATCGTGCGCACGGCGGCACCGGGCGCTTTAGCAGGCGCCGTGGCGTCGTCTCGGCATGCGCTGGCGAGTGCGGCGGCGACCACGGCCGCGAGCGCCCGCGTTACGGGCGCCACGCCGCCGGAGCGCCGATGTTCGGACTGATCCATTGTGCGGGATATCGGATGGCAAGTTCGAGTGTTCGCTTACGCACCTGATCCGGCCTTGACCTCAGCCGGAAACGTACATTGACCACGTCGCCAATCGTGCGCGGAACGCCTCAACACTACCGTTGATTGCGCGCCGACGCAAGACGTTCCATCACCGTTTACACATATCTCTACAATGAAATAGAATAGGTGGCGCCGCCGTCATGGGCCTGCCGGTCTCGACGATCCGTGATGTCGCTGCCGTCGGATTCAGTGTGATATTGAGAAAATAAAGACATTGTATCGCAATTTTGCAGACGACGATCTCGGTCGCGATGGGCGAGCAATCCTTGCCTCTGATGCTGCCAGGTCGTAGCTCATAACAGCGAAAGCGCCCTAAATGTCTATCGCAGCTGAACATGGTATTGGAATGATTCGATGTGTGGCAATTGCGGTCGCATTCCTCGGGAGCGCGGGAATCGCCCGACCCTCGTCCGCACAGCAAATCGATACTGTGCGGGGCGTCGTGCACGCTCAGTCGGGAGCGCCACTGCCTGACGCGCAGGTCGCCGTTACCGTTGTCCCAACGACCGAAACGGCGTTTGATACATCGAGGGCCGATGGTCAATTCGCGGTGCGCGTCCCTCGCGCGTCCGGCGAATACATCGTGCACGTATCCGCGCTCGGCTATGCGTCAACGCGGCGGCGTGTGGAAGTGCCTGCCGCTACTCACACGCTATATCTCGAGTTCGCGCTCGTCGCGAATCCAACGGCGTTGCCGACGGTCCGTGTCGTCTCGCGGCCCCCTATTCCGACGAAGACTCTTGGAATGGACGGACTTGCCGGAGCTGATGCGACGGATCGCAGTGCCGAAGGCGTCGTCGGAGCGCTCCCGCCGGGCGAGCGATCGTCGTTTGCGGCTTTGGCGTCGCTTCTCCCAGGACTGACGACAACCGCTGACGGCGTCACCGCGCTTGGCGTTGGAGCGATCGGGAATACCACAACGCTCAACGGTTCCAGTTTCGGCGCGGATCAACTCCCTGCCGCTGCGAAGACGTCCGTTCGCTTCCGAGTGTCGCCCTGGGATCCGACGGTCGGAGGATTCAGCGGTGTGCAGACCGCGGCGACTGTGCAGGCCGGAAGTAACATCGCAACGAAGGAACTGCGCGTCGGAACCGATGCACTCCTGGGCGGTGGCGTTGCAGCGCGCGGCGGCGGAAGTGCCATGCTCGATGTCGGAGGCGCCGGGCCGCTAACGCTCGATAAGTATTTCTATAACTATGGACTGCACTTCGATCGCCGCGTTACACCGGCGATGAGCCTCACGTCGGCGACGCCGCAAGACCTGAGCGCCAATGGCGTCTCGGCTGATTCAGCGTCGCAACTGGTCACGGTTCTGAACGAGTTGCAGGTGCCGGTGATGCTAGGGCGCGGCTCGAATGCACGCGTCGGATCGAATCTGTCATTCATCGAGCGCATCGACGTTGCGCCGCCCTACGGCACTCGGGCTGCCGCGCCAGTCACTGCGGTCACACTGTTCGGAAGTTGGGCGAAGCAAGACGGCCTGCAACTGTCGCCTCACTCCTTGCCGACGGGCGCCGGAACGAGCGAAGCGTCGACCGCGTTCGTGCAGGTCCTTCGCTCGCGGTATTTCGGCGAGCAGAGCTCCGTCTTGAACGAGTCGTCGGCCAGCATCGGCGCGACGCGGTCCTCTGCCTCGCCCTATTCACATCTGCCGGGTGCGAGCGTTCGATTGGGAACGCAAGATGGACTCGCCGCCGTGGGGTTTGGCGGCAACTCGCAGTTCGCTTCGCGATCCAGCGGACTGACTATCGAGGGAACAAACCAAACCTCGATCTTTCTGTCCGGAAAATCCTCGCTTCCATTTCGAATCCTCGCGCAGGGGCGCTACGACCGCGTGAGTCGCACGGCCGAAGCGAATACCGCGGGCCAGTTCACGTTCGAATCGATCGACGATCTTCGCCTCGGTCGAGCATCGTCTTATACGCGAACACTGGAGGCTCCGCATGGGACCGCGGATCAGTTCAGCGGGGCGCTCGCGATCGGCGCGAATTGGAACGCCGGCAATTTCGCCGCGGTTGGAGGCGTACGACTTGATGCCTCCACGCTCTCGAGAGGAAATGCATCAGGAAACCTGGCGCCGTATTCTCAGGCGGCCGGTGGTCGATTGGGCTTCATCGACCTGTCGCCCCGCGTCGGTCTCACGTGGAGAATGCCGAGATCGGTCTTTAGAACATCGGCGAACGATCTTGCGACGGTTTCTCGCGGCTGGACTTCGCTGCGCGCCGGCGTCGGCAAGTTTCAAACTGTACTCGGGGCGAACGCGCTTTCCTCCCTTGCTCTCACGAATGCCTTCGTCGCGTCGATTGCGTGTTCGGGAGCGAGCACTCCGGGCGTCGATTGGAGTTCATGGAGCAGCGAGGATGCAGCCCCACGCAATTGCGCCGGCACTGAGCCCGCAGGCTCGGCACGTAGAGGGAGTATCATCGCCGACGGCTATGCGCCGCCGGAGAGCTGGCGTGCCAGTATCGGCTGGACCGCTTCAAGCATTCTTGGATCATACGTCAGTGTTGACGCTACCAGAGCGTGGAATCGTCGTGAGATTAGCCACGTCGATCGCAACTTCGTAGCGACGCCGCGCTTCTCGCTTGCGGATGAGGACAACCGTCCCGTCTTCGTACCGCCGGACGCGATCGACGCAGGAAGCGGCGTCATTGCCGACGCCGCGGCGAGAACGAACACCGCATACTCGACCGTCGACGAGCTCCGCACCGATCTCCACGGCACCGCTGATCAACTGGCGTTGTCGCTCATCCCGCGGGTCGCGCCGCGCGTCGGCGTCATTCTCCTTGGGTACACCTGGATGCATGGAAGCCGCGAATACCGCGGGTTCGATGCGACGACCTCAGGCGACCCGTTCGCGGTCGAACGCACTGCCAACGCCGCGCTCCGAACGCACCAGATCATCCTTCAGTACGCGCGCCATGTGTCGCGCGACGTCACGCTGACGGCGGCGATGCGTGCGGCGTCGGGCGTGCGATACACGCCGATCGTTGGCGGTGACGTCAATGGCGACGGTCGAACCAATGATCGTGCGTTCGTCTTTGATCCAACTCGCCGCACCGATGACACGGCGCCCGACCTCACTCCATTGATCGAGCGCGGAGGAAGTGCTTCCGCCCGCTGTCTCGCGCGGCAACTCGGCTCCATGGCGGGAGCAGGAAGCTGCACCGGTCCGTGGCTCGCCGTCGCAAACGTCACGTTGGGCGTGACTGACATTCCCAAGACACGAGAGCGCGCGCACGGGTCGATCACGATCAGCAACGTCGGGGCCGCGCTTGACCGAGTACTACACGGGGCGTCGCACCAACGCGGCTGGGGCGCGAACGCCTCGCCGGATCCCGTTCTCTATTACGCGCGCTCGTTCGATCCCGCGCGGCAACGATTCCAGTACGAAACCAATCCGTTCTTCGGCCGTGCGCGGCCGCTATCGGGATTGTTGCGGGGAACGGCCGGAATCTCGATGGAGGTCCGAATCGACCTTGGGCGGTCGCCCGTCGAACAGAACCTCGAGCAATCGCTGCGCATCCGGCCGTCGCTCGTCGGATCTCGGGCGGACGCGGACACCATCAGAAATCGCTTGATGCGTGCGCACTACTCCGACATCTACGGCACGATCGTTCGGCTTGCCGACTCGATTGCGCTTTCACGAAGTCAGATGGAAGCACTAACGCAACAGGCCGCGAAGCTTCGACTGGCCGCCGCCGAGGTATTCGGTCCGCTGGCGGCCAGGTTTGCCGCGCTGCCAGCGGACTACTCCGTGACGTCCGCCGTCGACGCGCTCAGTCGCGCCGACGACGAGTTCTGGGCCCACGTATATGCCGAGGTACCGACAGTGCTCAAAGAGACGTTGCTGCCCGGCCAGATAGGTCTGCTGCCAACGTCGTTACGTCGTCTCGCGACCGAGCCCGACTATCGAGGTCGATTCGTCTATCCGTCGGGCTGAGTCGCCAGCGCGCTACTTCGCCCGCAACAACTCCGTCTCGGCGAAGAAGAACCGCGCTTCGCGCGCCGCATTCTCGTCGGAGTCCGACGCGTGGATCGCGTTCCGCTCCTTCGACTCCGCGTAGAGCTTCCGCACCGTCCCCTCGTCCGCCTGCGCCGGATCCGTCGCGCCGATCGCCGTGCGCAGCGACGCCACCGCGTCCGCCTTCTCCAGCACCATCGGCATGCACGGGCCCGACGTCATGAAGCTCACCAGCGACCCGTAGAACGGCCGCTCCCGGTGCACCTCGTAGAACGCGCCCGCCTCGGCGTCGCTCATGTGCAGCACGCGCGCGGCCACCACCTTGAAGCCCTGCGCCTCCAGATGCGCGATGATCTTCCCTGCCTTGCCCGAGCCGAACGCGTCCGGCTTGATGATGGTCAACGTGTAATTGCCAGCCATGTGAGAATCCTCAAGGTCCTATGAGTTTGCGAACGATGTCGCCGCGCGTGAGAAAACCGACGAGCCGGCCTTCGCGGACCACGGGCACCCGTTCGACGTTCTTGTTGCTCATCAGCGCCGCGACCTGCGCGACCGGTTGATCCGGCGCGACGCACAGCACCTGCCGCGTCATCGCGTCGCGCACCGTCTTCGACGCCACCTGACTCGGCGACTGCGGACGGCCGCCGCCGCCAGAAAATACTTCCGTCGCCAGCAGGTGGCGCATCAGCTCGCGCTCGCTCAATACGCCGAGCAGTCGCTGATCCTGGTCGACGACCGGCAGCGCGCCCAGGCCGGAATGAATCAGCTCGCGCGCGGCCCGCTTCAACAGATCGTCCGGCGAGATCGTGTGGGGACGCTCCGTCATCAGATCGCGCACCAGCAGTTGATCGGCGATCTCACACTCCGCGAAGAGCGGCAGCGACGCGAGCGACTCGACGCTCGGTGCATCGATCAGCACGTCGATGACCTCGCGCCGAGGGAGCAGCCGGCCGAACGCGCGCAGCACCTGAAGCTGGCGCGCGGCGGTGCGCGGCGGTCCCACCACGACGACGATGACCGGCGCGTGCTGTTCGGTGCCGTCGTCCAGGTTGCGCCGCAGCCCGGTCGGGCAGACGCCGAGGGCGACCTGCAGGCGCAGCGCCGTGTCGGTGCGATAGTGAACGAGGAACGCATGATCGCTGAACGCGACCATGTCCTCACCACGTTCCTCTTCGACGCGGCGCCGGAGGCGCTCCGCGTCGGCGATGGCGCCGGACGCGGTCAATCGCTCGAGGAGGAGATCGCGGGCTTCCGCCAGGGTCTCGCAGTCGAGCGGCGTGATGACGCGCGCCGGGCTGAGGAATTCCGAGAGCTTCACGCAATCCTCGTGGCGCGAAGAGCGGGCCTGGGCGCATGCGCTGGAGCGGACAGCGGCAGCGTATCGCCGCTGCCGCTCGAGCGCGTGGAGCTCACTTCAGACGAGCCTGGATCAGCTCGACGAAGTCGATCGGGCGCCTGGCCACGCCCATGCCGGCGGCCTCGAACGCGGCAATCTTGTCGGCCGCGGTCGCGCCGTGGCCGGAGATGATCGCGCCCGCGTGGCCCATCCGGCGGCCCGGCGGTGCGGTCTGACCGGCGATGAAGCCGACGACCGGCTTCGTCATGTGGTTCTTCACGAACTCCGCGGCGTCCTGCTCGTCGCTGCCGCCGATCTCACCCATCATCGCGACGGCCTTCGTCTCCGGATCCTTCTCGAACGCCGCGAGGCAGTCGATGAAGTTCGTGCCGTTGATCGGGTCGCCGCCGATGCCGACGCAGGTCGACTGGCCGATGCCCGCGCGCGTGAGCTGGTAGACCACTTCGTAGGTGAGCGTTCCGGACCGGCTGACGACGCCGACGTTGCCCGGCGTGCAGATGCGTCCCGGAATGATGCCGACCTTCGACTTGCCCGGCGTGATGAGCCCGGGGCAGTTCGGGCCGAGCAGGCGCGCGCCCTTCTCCTTCACGAACGGATAGACGCGCGTCATGTCGAGCACCGGCACGCCTTCGGTGATGCAGACGATGAACTTCACGCCCGCGTCCGCCGCCTCGAGAATCGCGTCGGCCGCGTAGTTGGGCGGCACGTAGATCACGCTCGTGTTGGCGTTGGTCGCCGCGACCGCGTCGGCGACGGTGTTGAAGATCGGCACCTTCTCCTCGAACTTCTGGCCGCCTTTGCCCGGCGTGACGCCGCCGACGACCTTCGTGCCGTACTCCATCATCTGCTTCGTGTGGAACGAGCCGTCGCGGCCCGTGATCCCCTGCACGATCAACGTCGTGTCGTTGTCGATGAAGATGCTCACGCGGCCTGCCCTCCCTTCGCCAGCTCGACCGCCTTCTTCACCGCCTCGTCCATGTCGGACGACGCCGAGAATCCGTTCTCCTGCAGAATCTTCATCGCGATCTCTTCGTTGGTGCCGGTGAGGCGGATGACGATGGGAACCTTGAGCGGGTTCTGCTTCGTCGCGGTCACGATGCCGTTCGCCACGTCATCGGTGCGCGTGATGCCGCCAAAGATGTTGAACAGAATCGCCTTCACGTTCGGATCGGCCGTGATGATCCGCAGCGCGTTGACGACCTTCTCGGGATTCGACGAGCCGCCGATGTCGAGGAAGTTCGCCGGATCGCCGCCGTAGTACTTGACGAGATCCATCGTCGCCATCGCCAGGCCGGCGCCGTTCACGACGCAGCCGACGTCGCCGTCGAGCTTGATGAACGTGAGGTTCGCGTTGCGCGCATCCACTTCGCTCGGCGCCTCGGCGCTCTCGTCGCGCAGCGCGGCGATCTCCGGATGCCGATCGAGCTCGTTGTCGTCGATCACCATCTTCGCGTCGAGCGCGACGACGTCGCCCGCGGGCGTCACGACGAGCGGGTTGATCTCGGCGAGCGAGCAGCCGTTCTTCATGAACGCCGCGTAGAGCTGCGTCATGATCTTCGCGGCCTGCTTCACCTTCTTCGGATCGTCGAAGAGGAAGTAGCCGAGGCGGTTCGCCTGGTACGGCTGGAGACCGTAGCGCGTGTCGACGGGCAGCTTGAGAATCTTCTCAGGGGTCTTGGCCGCGACTTCCTCGATGTCGATGCCGCCGGCCGGGCTCACCATGAACACCGGCTTCTTCGACACACGATCGAGGATGATGCCGACGTACGCCTCGCTGGCGATGTCGGCGGCGGGCGTGACGAGCACCTTCTGGACCGGCAGGTCCTTGATCGTCATGCCGATGATCTTCTGGCCGAGCTCCTTGGCCTCGCCCGGATTCTTCGCGAGCTTGACGCCGCCCGCCTTGCCGCGGCCGCCCGCGTGCACCTGCGCCTTCACCACCACCGTGCCGCCGTACTGCGCGGCCAGCTTCTCGACTTCTTCCGGCGTCGACGCCACTTCGCCCGGAGGAATCGGAACGCCCTCCTTCCGCAGCAGCTCCTTCGCCTGGTACTCGTGAATGTTCACGCGCTCTCCGCTGTGTCGGTATCAGTGTTGCTTGCCACGATCGTCGTGCCTGCATCGCCGTGAACGGCCCGGAGGCCATTCTCGAGCGAGGTGATGACAGCCCGTCCCTTCGATCGGCGAACGAAATCGACCGCCGCCCGAATCTTCGGGGCCATGCTCCCTTCTCCAAACGCACCCGCCGCGTCCATCCGCTGCGCCTCCTCGACGCTCAGCGACTCGAGCCGCCGCTGCTGCGGCGTGCCCCAGTGCGCGTAGACGGCGTCCACGTCGGTCACAATCAACAACAATTCGGCGCCCAAATCACGCGCCAGCACCGCCGCGGCCAGATCCTTGTCCACCACCGCGTCGATCCCTTCCCACCCGAGCGTGGGATGCTCGTATACCGGCGCACCGCCGCCGCCGCAGGCGACCACCACCACGCCCGCCGCCAGCAGCGTCCGCAGGACCGGCAACTCCCGGATGGCCAGCGGCGTCGGGCTGCCGACCACGCGGCGCAGATTCCCGCGCCCGTCGCGCCGGACCACATGCCCTTCCGCCTCGAGCTGCCGCGCGCGTTCCGGAGACAGCGCGCGGCCAATGAACTTCGTGGGGTGCTGGAGCGCGGGATCAGCCGGGTCGACCTGCACCTGCGTGATCACCGTCGCGACGGGGCGTCGCGCGCCCGCACGGACGAGCGCATTCTCCAGCGACTGCTGAATCATATACCCGATCCAGCCCGCTGTCTCGGCCACGAGCACGCCGAGTGGCAGCGGCGACGCCTCGTCGCGCGCTGCCTCGTTGCGTACCAGCTCGTCGCCGACCTGCGGCCCGTTCCCATGCACGACGCACACGTCCCAGCCGTGCTGCACGAGATCGACGATGGGACCGAGGCTGTCGCGGGTATGTCGGAACTGGTCGTGGACGGTCGACCTCTCGCCGGCGGGCGCGAGCGCGTTGCCGCCCAGGGCCACGATTGCCACCGGTCTGCGCTCGGCCATCGGTCAGCGCCGTGGGTTCTGGAGCGCGCGGCCGAGCGCCTCGAACGCACGGCCGAACGCCGCGAAGTCCCCGCGCCTCAAGGCGTCGCGCATCACGGCGTAGAGCGACGCGACCGCGCTCCGAAACTCGCCCGTCGCCGCGACCACCGGCGCCGGCGTCGTGCTCACGATCGGCGGAGCGATCGACGCGGTCGAATCGTTGGCGAGCATCACGACGCGGTAGAGGGACGGCGCTCCGCCGCCGCGCCACCGGTAGGTCGACTGGATGAACGCCGCGCCCGCGCCAAGCGGCGCCACTCGCACGCGGCCGTGCACCAGCGCCGGATCTCGCGTCGACGCGCTGTCGAGCGCGTGGAGTCGATCGAGCACGTTCCCCCACCGCGGGCCGGGGGCCGCGAGACGCAGCCACTGCGTCTGCATCGACGCGCCCCCCGAGCCGATCACGAGCCCCCGCAGCCGCTCGTCGCCATCGACCAGCGGGATGGCGATCGCCGTCGTGCGCTGGCCGGGAAGCAGCAGCGGAATCGGATCGCCGACCGACGCGCTGTCGGCGCCGTCGCTCGGCACGTGCTGCTGGACCACCGAGTCGCCGCGCGCGCCGAAGCGTCCGAAGGCGATCGCCTGCGCGACGATCGCGTCGACGGGCGGCGCGAGATGCGTGCGAATGCCCGGCGGAAGCGCGGCCCAACTCGTGAACAGCGACGGCACCAGGCGCTTCCAGCTCTCCGTCACCGGGTCCGGGAGCGAATCCGCGACGAGCATCACGTCGCCGGTCGACGCCTGCACGATGCCGACGGCCGCATGATGCAGATACGTCCGCTCGTCGCCGAGGATCTGCGCGTGACGGCTCAACGGGTAGCTGCTGGAGACCGAGTAGAGGTCCACGGCCCAGTAGAGCGAGTCGCCGACGAGCACCGGATCGACCCGCCTCCCCTGCGCGAAGAACGGCGCGTACATCTCGAGGCGGTCGCGAATGTCGCGATGCGAGATGAGCGTCGGATGCGGCAGCGGCTGATCGTCGAAGAGCAGCCGGAAATTCTGCGTCGACCACGCGGTGGCGAACCGCGCGCCGAACGACTCGAGCGACGTCCCCGCGACGCGCCGCAGCGAGTCTGCGAGAACGAGCGTCGGCGACGCATTCGGGTAGACGAGCGGCGCGTCGAGCGGCGTGGCGTCACCGAAGCCGCTCGACGCCAACGTCGGAACCGGCGCGCCCCGCTCGTCCGCCTCGGCGGCACGCACGCGCGACACGCTCCACGCGACCCGGCCCGATCCGCTCGACGCCGAGGCGTCGATGACGTCCGCGCGCAACCCGTTGTCGCTCACGTACCAGCCGATCAGCGGAGCGAGGTCGTCGCCGACGCGGCCGCTGCCGACGGCGCGCGCGAGCGCCGGCTCATCCCAGATCGAAACGCCCGACAGCGCGGCGGTCACCGACCCGAAGGCGAGCGTCGAATCCGCGCGGCCGAGCCGGTCGACGCCGAAGGCCCGTCGCGTATAGGTGGCGCGCGTCGCGGCGAACGGCTGTTCGCGCGCGGCCCGCTGCTGATCGGTCCCGCTGCGGGCCGCGATGGCGGGCGCGATCTCTCGAACGACGAGCGCCAGCACGACTACGGCAATCACCGTGATCGCGGCCTGACGCATGCGCCCGGCGAAGCCGGCCCAGATCACGAACACCGCGGCGCCGAGCGTCGTGAGCGACAGCATGAGATCGCCCGGGACGGCGACGCGATAGTCGGCCCACGTGAACGCGTGCTCCGCCCCGCTGCCGTCGATCAACAGCGCGTACATGTCGAGGCGGAAGCTCCACGCCAGCAACAGAAGCAGCACGCCCACGAGCACGGTGAAATGCCGTCGCACGTAGCCGGACGCGTAGAGCGCGCCGCGCTGCCACTTGAGGCTCGGCGTCAGCGCGTAGAGCGCGACGACCACGACCCCCGTGACGATCACCGTGAAGAACAGGAACATCCACAGCGTGTTCTCCAGCGGCAGCCAGTACACGAAGAAGCCGAGGTCCTGCGTGAAGTACGGGTCGGTTTCGCCGAACGAGCGATGCCCGCGCGCCAGGGCGAGCGCCATCCACGCGTCCGACGGCATCGCGAGCAGGGTCCCGAGGACGATCGACAGCGCGGCGACCGCGCCCATCAACAGCCGGTTCGGAACCTCTTCACCGATCTCCAGATTGGCGAGCCGGCGCGGCAGCACGAGCGACACGACGGATTGCCGCACCGTGTAGAGATTCACGAACGCGAAGAGCGCCGCGATCACGCCGGAACCGACGCGCAGGATGGCGACGGCGCTCATGCGCACGCGCCACAGCGCGCCCGCCCCGAGCGCCTCGTACCAGAGATAGTCCGCGTAGACGCCGGCGACCGAACGGCCGACGATCAGGATGACCGCGGCGGCGACGAGCACCGACAAGAGCCATCGCCGCCTGGTCATGTCACACTCGGACGCCTTGCTCGCGCAGCCAGCCTTCCATCTCGCCGCGAATCTCGGCGAGCCGTTCCGGGGTCGACGCCTCGTAGCGCGCGACGATCACCGGCTGCGTGTTCGAGGCGCGAATGAGCCCCCAGCCGTCGCCGAACAGCACGCGTACGCCGTCGACGTCGATCACGTCGTGCTTGCCGCGGAAATACTTTACCGCGTTGTCCACGAGCCCGAACTTCAGCTCTTCCGGCACGTCGATGCGCAACTCGGGCGTCGACACGAAGTCCGGCACGTCGGCCAGCGCCTCGGCGATCGTCTGCTTGCTGTCGGCGAGGATCCGCAGCAGCCGCGCCGCGCCGTAGAGCGCGTCGTCGTGGCCGTAAAAGCCTTCGGTGAAGAACATGTGGCCCGACATCTCGCCGGCGATCGGCGCGTGCATCTCCTTCATCTTGTCCTTGATGAGGGAGTGGCCTGTCTTCCACATCACGGGCTTGCCGCCCGCCTGCTCGATGGCCGTGGGCAGCGCCTGCGAGCACTTCACGTCGAAGATGATCGCCTGTCCCTTCCCCGTGCGCGCGAGCACGTCGCGCGCGTAGAGGATGAGGATGCGGTCGCCCCAGATGATGGTGCCGTTCGCGTCAACCACGCCGATGCGGTCGGCGTCGCCGTCGAACGCGATGCCGATCTCCGCGCCATCCTGCTTCACCGCCTTGATGAGATCCTCGAGGTTCTCGGGGACCGTCGGGTCGGGGTGGTGGTTCGGGAACGTGCCGTCGCTCTCGCAGAACAGCCCGCGCGCCTGGACGCCAAGCCGCTCGAAGAGCTGCGGCGCGACGAGCGCGCCCGCGCCGTTGCCGCAGTCGTAGACCACCTTCATCGGGCGGGACATCGGGCCGATCTTCGCGATCACGTCGTCGACGTAGCGCGCGATCACCGGCTCGTCGCGCACCGTGCCGCGACGCGCCGCCGTCACCGGCGACTGCGTCAGCCGGTACAGCTCCTGAATGTCGTCGCCGTGCATCGACGCCTTCTCGAGCGACAGCTTGAACCCGTTGTACTCCGGCGGATTGTGCGATCCGGTGATCTGAATCGCGCCGACGACCGGCAGGTGGTGCATGGACCAGTAGGTGACGGGCGTCGGCACCACGCCGATGTCGATCACGTCGACGCCGGAGGCGGTCAGACCGTCGACCAGCGCATCGCGCAGCATGGCGCCGCTCGGCCGGTTGTCGCGGCCGACCGAGACCGTGCCCGAAATGCCGCGCGCCGCCATGTTCGCCGCATAGGCGACGCCGATCCCGCGAGCCGCCTCGGCGGTCAGATCCTTGTCGACGATGCCACGAATGTCGTACTGCCGAAAGATTCCGGGTGAGATCGCCATGGGTCGCTCGGAAAAAGAACGGGGCCGCGGGTGCGGCCCCAGGATCACTCTTCGCGGGTGGGTGCCGCGCCCTCGGCAACGCGTCGCACCGAATCAGGCGGCGCGACGACCGCGGTCGGCGGAATGCTGGTCGTCACCGGCTCGACGTCCATCCGCGGACGGGAGATCCGCGCGAACTGGATCGCGCCCTCGGGCACGAGGCCGAGGATCAGCAGGAGCGTGACGCTCAGCGCCAGCACGGCCTGCGTGAGACCGCCGGTGCGCTCCGGCGCCGGATACGCCTCGGGGCGCGGCCGCATGAACATCCGCACGAGCACGTACAGGTAGTAGCCCGCGGAGATCACGGTCGTGAGCACGAGGACCACAGCGAGCACCGTCTGGCGCACCGGGGCCTGCAGCGCGGCCTGGAGCACGTACCACTTCGCGAGGAAGCCCGCGCCGCCGACGATCGGGAAGCCCATCAGCGCGAGCATGATCACGCCCATCGCGACGGCGAGGCCAGGCCGGACCGTCCACAGGCCATCCAGCTCGTCGAGCATCACGGTCGGCTGTCCGTCGCGCGTCAATGCGACGACGACCGCGAACGCGCCGAAGGTGCCGAGCGTGTAGATGAAGAGGTAGAACAGCATCGCCGACGATCCCTGGAACGTGCCGGCGGCGATCGCCACGAGGAGATATCCCGCGTGCGCGATGCTCGAGTAGGCGAGCATGCGTTTCAGGTTCTTCTGAGCGAGGCCGATGGCGTTGCCCACGATCATCGTCGCGATGGCGAGGCCGCTCAGCGCCGGATGCCAGGCGTTGAAGCTGAACGGGAACGCCTCGAGCCACACGCGGATGAACGCCGCGAACGCCGCCGCCTTCACCGTGGCGGCCATGTAGGCCGTCACGGCCGACGGCGATCCGTCGTACACGTCCGGCGCCCACATGTGGAACGGCACCGTCGCGACCTTGAACGCGAAGCCGATTAGGATCAGCGCGATGCCGGCGATCAGCAGCGGGCTGCCGACGAGGTTGTACATCGTCGTGCGGCCGGCGATGACCGCGAGGTTCGTCGATCCGGTCGCGCCGTACACGAGCGCGATGCCGTAGAGCAGGAACGCCGTCGAGAACGCGCCGAGCAGGAAGTACTTGAGCGCCCCTTCGGCCGAAGCCTCGCTGCGGCGGTTCGTGCCGGCGAGCGCGTAGACCGCGACCGACATCAGCTCGATGCCGAGGAACACGATCATCAGGTCGCGCGCGGCCGCGAGCAGCATCATGCCCGACGACGCGAGCAGGATCAGCACGTGCGATTCGGCGGTGGTGATGCCGGAGCGCAAGTTGTCGTCCATGCTGAGCGCGATCGCGAACACTGTTCCGAGCAGGATCACGAAGTCCATGAACCAGCGGAAATTGTCGATCGCGATCGGGCCGGGCGTCGCGGTGAAGTTCCGCGCCCAGTAGAGCGAGACCAGCATCGTCAGGCCGCAGAGCACGATGCTCGCCATGCCCGTCCGGCGCTGGTGCGCCTGGCTCTCCGGCCGCCACACCGAGTACACGAGCAGGACCATCGCGCCGAGCATGAGGAGCAGATCGGGGACGAGCGCGAGCGTGAGCTGCGCGGGGATCGTCACGTCGAGTGTCGTCACCATTTACCGATCCCCCGCCGAGCCGTACATCTGCATCGCTCCCTGTCGCGCATTCACGGTGCTCACGAAGCGCTGCGCGGCGCCCTCCATGCGGCGCAGGACCGGCGCGGGATACACGCCGAGCCAGACGATGCACGCGATGAGCGGCAGCATCACGGCCAGCTCGCGCCGGTTGAGATCCGGAATGTGCTCGTTCTCCGCCTTGTCGAGCGGGTTGAAGAGAATCCGCTGGATCGCCCAGAGCAGGTAGGCGGCGGAGATGATGACCACGGTCGTCGCGATCACCGCCATGACCGGCTCGGTGCGATAGGCCCCGATCAGCACGAGGAACTCGCCGACGAACCCGTTCGTGCCGGGCACCCCGATGCTGCTGAAGGTCACGATGGTGAGCATCGCCGCGAACATCGGCACCACCTTCGCGATGCCGCCGTACGCCTCGATGAGGCGCGTGTGGCGCCGCTCGTAGATCATGCCGATCAGGAAGAACAGCGCGCCGGTCGAGATGCCGTGGTTGATCATCACCATGAGCGCGCCCTGCACGCTCTCCACGGTCAGCGCGAAGATGCCGAGCATCACGAAGCCCAGGTGGCTCACCGACGAGTACGCGACGAGCTTCTTGAAGTCAGGCTGCACGAGCGAGACGAGCGCGCCGTACACGATGCCGACGACCGCGAGCGTGAGGATGATCGTGCGCACCGTCGGGTTCATCGCCGCGCTCGGGAAGAGCGGCACCGCAAGGCGCAGGAAACCGAAGGTGCCGAGCTTGAGCATGATGCTCGCCAGCACCACTGACCCCGCCGTCGGCGCTTCGACGTGCGCGTCCGGCAGCCAGGTGTGGAACGGGAACATCGGCACCTTCACCGCGAACGCGAGGAAGAACGCGCCGAAGCACCACATCGCGGCGGTCGGCGAGATCGCCGCGTTCGCGAGGATGAAGTCGTAGTTGAAGCTCGGCAGCCCCGTCACCGGATTGCGGCTCTGGAGGCCCAGGTACACGATCGCGGCCAGCATGAGCATCGAGCCGACCATCGTGTAGATGAAGAACTTGATGCTCGCGTAGATGCGGCGGTCGCCGCCCCAGATGCCGATGATGAAGTACATCGGCACGAGCATCACTTCCCACATCACGTAGAACAGGAACAGGTCGAGCGCGACGAACACGCCGAGCATGCCCGCCGTGAGCACGAGCAGCAGCGCGTAGTAGCTGTGGGTCCGCTGACGGATGCTCGTCCAGCTGCCGCCGACCGCGAGCAGCATGATGAAGGTCGTCAGCAGGATCATCATCACCGCGATGCCGTCGACGCCGATCGTGAAGCGAATGCCCCACGACGGAATCCAGCGGAAGTCGACGACGGACTGCCACGCGCTGTTCGAGGGATCGAAGCTCCACCAGAGCCCAAGCGAGACCACGAACTCGATGGCGAAGGCGATGAGGGCCAGCGTGCGCGGCGACCCCGCCGCCCCACTCGCCACCTCATCGCCGAGCGCGCGCTCGGCGGAGATGCCCCGCCCCGCCATCCAGATCGCCGCCGCGGCCAGCAGCGGAATCAGGAGCAGCGCGGGCAGCACCCAGTGTTGGTAACCGATGGACGTCAAGAAAGCGTTCATGGATGCGCTTGAGTTTTATCGAATGCTGAAGGCAGCGAGCACTGCGACCACACCCACGGCGAGCACCCACGCGTACGTTCCGAGTTGTCCCGACTGCAGCGACGAACCGATCCACCCGACGAAGCGCGCGAACCACGCGCTGCCGTTGACGGCGAGGCCGTCGATCAGCCCCGCGTCCACACCGCGCCACAACAGCCCGCGCGAGATCCCGACCACCGGCTGCACCACGCTCTCGTCGTAGATCTCGTCGACGTAGTACTTGTTGAGCAGCACCTTCTCGAAGCCCTCTTCCTGCGGCGCATCCTTCTTCGGCAGCAGCTTCGCCGGCTTGAGCTGCGTCCACGCCAGCCCGATACCGGCCAGCGCGATGAGGATCGCCACCACGACGAGAATCAGCTCCGTGCCGTGCGGCAGTTCCGGCGCGCCGGCCAGCACCTTCTCCGCCGACTCGCCGACCACCGGCTCGAGCCAGTGGTGCAGCCCTTCGACCGGGCCGAGGAACGACGCGAACTTCGGCAGGTTGAGCCAGCCGCCGAACAGCGCCAGCACACCCAGCACCGCCAGCGGTCCCGTCATGATCCACGGCGCTTCGTGCAGGTGCTTGCGCTCCTCCTCGCCGGTCCGATTCGGGCCGTGGAAGGTGTAGATCATCATGCGGGTCATGTACGTCGCCGTCATGAACGCCGCGGCAAGGCCGAGCACCCACGCGAGGTACAGCCAGTACTGCCCCGAGATCCCGAACAGGTGCGCCTCGGCGATGGTCGACCCCTCGTGCGCCCGCGCGAACACGCTGCTGAGGATCTCGTCCTTCGAGAAGAAGCCGGCGAGCGGCGGGATGCCGGCGATCGCCAGCGTCGCGATCCACATCAGCACGCCCGTCACCTTCATGTACTGGAGCAGGCCGCCCATGTTGCGCATGTCCTGCGCGTCGTCATGGTTGTGCGTGTGGTGATACGCCTGGTGCATCGCGTAGATCACCGAGCCCGAGCCGAGGAACAGCAGCGCCTTGAAGAACGCGTGCGTCACAAGGTGGAACACGCCCGCCACATAGGCGCCCGAGCCCACGCCCACGAACATGTACCCGAGCTGCGAGACGGTCGAATACGCGAGGACCTTCTTGATGTCCCACTGCTTGAGACCGATCGACGCCGCGAACACCGCCGTCAACGCGCCGATCATCACCACCACGATCTGCGCGACCGGCGCCAGCGCGAACAGCATGCTGCTGCGCGCGATGAGATAGACGCCCGCCGTCACCATCGTCGCCGCGTGGATGAGCGCCGAGACCGGCGTCGGGCCCGCCATGGCGTCCGGCAGCCACACGTAGAGCGGAATCTGCGCCGACTTGCCCGCGCAGCCGAGGAACAGGAAGAGACAGATCGCCGTGATCACGGCGCCGCCCATCGGGATCGATGCCGCCGCCTCGCGCACCCCGACGAAATCGAGCACGCCGTAGTTCGCGAACAGCATGAACATCGCGACCAGGAATCCGAAGTCGCCGATGCGGTTGACGATGAACGCCTTCTTCCCCGCGTCCGCGTTCGCCTTCTCGCTGAACCAGAACCCGATCAGCAGATACGAGCACAGACCCACGCCTTCCCACCCGATGAACAGCAGCGGATAGTTGCCGCCGAGCACCAGCACCAGCATGAAGAAGACGAACAGATTGAGATACGCGAAGTAGCGCGGGTATCCCGGATCGTCCTGCATGTAGCCGACGCTGAACAGGTGGATCAGCGTCCCCACGCCGGTGATGACGAGCGTCATCACCATCGAGAGCTGATCGAGCTGGAACATGGCCTCGAGCCTGAGATCGCCCGCCGGCATCCACGAGAAGTACCGCTGGATGAACGGCGCGTGCATCTCGCCGCCCCCCGCCCCGCGCATGGCCATCCAGATGGCCGCGGTCAGCAGGAACGACAGCAGGAGGACGCCCGGGCCGACGATGCTCGTCAGTCCCGCGTACTTGTGGCGGACCACCGGATGGTGATCGTCGTGGCCGTGCGCGTGCGCGTCGGCATGCGCGTCGTGCCCATGTCCGTCGCCGTGCGCGGCCCCCGGATCGGCCGGACCGGCCTGATACGCCGCGGACAGCGACAGCGCGCCGTTGATGACGAAGCCGAGGAGCGGCAGGAGCGGAACGGCCCACAGCCACTGCGCGACGGTGCCGCTCAGCGGATGGACGCCGCCCGACTGGTGCGCGGCCGCTGCAACCTCTTGCAGAAGTGGTAGCATCAGCCTCGGATCAGCCTTTCAGCAGGTTGATGTTCGAAAGATTCACCGTCTGACGATGACGGAAGAGTGCGATGATGATCGCGAGTCCGACGGCGGCCTCCGCGGCCGCGACGGTCATCACGAAGAAAACGAACACCTGCCCCGTGGCCCCGTACGCCTGCGCGAACGCCACGAAGCTCAGGTTCACCGCGTTGAGCATCAGCTCCACGCACATGAACACGATGATCGCGTTGCGCCGGATCAGCACCCCGAACACGCCGATCGCGAACAGCACCGCGGAGAAGAAGAGAGCTTCAGCGAGCATTGCGATCCTCCGCGGCCGGACGCTGCTGCTGCTTGCCCAGCACCACCGCGCCCACTACCGCCGCCAGGAGCAGCACGCTCGTCACCTCGAACGCGAGTAGGTAATCATGAAACAGCGGCCCCGCGATCGGATTGATCGCGCCGGTCTGCGCGATCTCCCGGGCCGCGAAGCCCTGCGGAAGCGTCAACGACATCGGCGTCTTCGCCCTGACCACGGCGAACACCTGCGCCAGGATCGCCAGCGCCACCGCCCCGCCGATGATCTTCCACCCGATCTTCCGGATGTCCCCGCCCACCCCGTGGCCGAGGTTGAGCAGCATGATCACGAACAGGAACACCACCATGATCGCGCCGGCGTAGACGAGCACCTGGATCGCGCCGATGAACTGCGCGTCGAGCAGCACGTACATCGCGGCGAGGCTGAACATCGTGTTCACCAGCCACAGCACCGCCGCCACGGGGCTCTTGCGCGTCACGAACAACAGCGCCGACGCCACCGCGATCAGCCCGAACAGATAGAAGTGGAACGTGTACCCGAGCGGCAGCGTGCCGTGCGGCATTCCCGAGGCCGCCGCCTGAAGGAGCATCGCCATCATTCGCCCTTCGGGTCAGCGGGATCCCACAACTCCGACACCGGGTGCGTCTGCGCCATCAACCGCTCGAGGTCGTAGACGAAGCCCGCGCGGCTGTATTCCGAGTTCTCATAGTGCCGCCCGACGTGAATCGCCTCCTCCGGGCACACCTCCTGGCAGTACCCGCAGAAGATGCAGCGGAACTCGTCGATCTCGAACACCAGCGGATAGCGGTTGCCGCTCTCGTCCTCGCCCGGCACCAGCTTGATGCAGTTCGCCGGACATACCGTCGGACAGAGGCCGCACGCCACGCACTTCGCCTTGCCGTCCTCCGTCTGGAGCATGCGATGCGTGCCCCGCCAGCGCGGCGACAGCCCCCATTTCTGCTCGGGATACTGAATCGTCACCTTCTCGGGGTGGAGCAGATGCTTGAGCGTGAGCGCCATGCCCTTGAGCGAGGCGCGCACGTAGCTGGTCTGCTCGATCGGCCGCTCGAGAACCTTCACACCGATGGCCATCAGTCGGCTCCCTCGGCGACGGGGGGATTCTGGAAGCGCGCGCGGTCGTACCGCGCGCGGAGAAGCTTGTCCATGTTCCGTTTATCGAGACGCGAATACGCGGGGCTGATCAACCGCCCGCGGTCGATGACGCCGAGCAACAGCCCCATCAACACGATGTTCACCACGAGCATCACGACGGCGAACTTCCAGTCCGCCGGATGGATGCCCGCCGCATCGAGGCCGTAGGTCGCCGCGGCGACCACCACGATGTACGTCAGCGCCACTGGCAGCATGAACTTCCAGCCGAGCGCCATGAGCTGGTCATAGCGGAAGCGCGGGAGCGTCCAGCGCACCCAGATGAAGACGAACACGAAGAACAGGATCTTCGCCCAGAAGAACGCGAACGTCACCAGCGTCTTCAGCAGCGTGTGCGGCGCCACGTTGTCCCACATCGTGAACGGCAGATCCCAGCCGCCGAAGAACAGCGCCGACATGAACGCGCTCGCCGTCATCACGTTCGCGTACTCGGCGATGAAGAACATCGAGAACTTCATCGCGCTGTACTCGGAGTGATAGCCCGCCACGAGCTCGGACTCCGCTTCCGGCAGGTCGAACGGCACGCGGTTGGTCTCCGCGAAGGCCGCCACGAAGAACACGAAGAACGCCACCGTCGCGTTGATCACGTTCCAGTGGAGCCCCATTCCCGCCTGCTGTTCGATGATCTGGCTGAACGACACGTTGCCGGCGAGGATCAGAATCGGGATCGTCGCCATGCCCATCGCGATCTCGTACGAGATCATCTGCGCGCTCGAGCGCAGACCGCCGAGCAGCGCGTACTTGTTGTTCGACGCCCAGCCGGCGAGCACGATGCCGTAGACGCCGAGCGACGAGATCGCGAGGATGAAGAGGAATCCGATCGGCAGCGGCGCGAGCGCCATGTCGATCCGGCCCCACTTCGAGTCCCACGGCGCACCGTAGGGAATCACCGCCCAGGTCAGCAGCGCCGGTACCAGCGCGATCGTCGGCGCCAGCACGAAGAGCGGCGTGTACGCCTCGCCCGGGTACGTCTCTTCCTTCATGATGTTCTTCACGCCGTCGGCCACGGACTGGAGCAGCCCGTGCGGGCCGACGCGGTTCGGACCGCGCCGATCCTGGATGAAGGCGCAGATGCGACGCTCGGCCCAGATCACCATCATCACGCCGACCATGTAGATGGTGAACGTGACGAGCAGCTTGATCACCGTCATCAGGAACCAGAAGCCGGTGCTCGGCGGCGGCGCGACGTGCTCGAGCGGAGCGGCGGCCGCTTGCGCGGCCGTCTGCAGGAGAGCGGCGATCATCATGCGCCGGCTCCCGCGGTAGCGCCGGCGATCGCCGCGCCCTTGAGACCCAGCGTGTCGTGCGACATGCCCGTGAACTCGGACTTGGTGGCCGCCAGCTGCTTGAACACGTCGCTGGCGAGCGAGTGGTTGGTCTGCATTCCCATCAGGCCGAGGAGATCGGACAGCACATACCAGCTGGGCCGCGCGAAGCCGGGCGCCGCCTTCGCCTGCATGAAGCGCTGGACGCGTCCGCGCAGGTTCGTGAACGTGCCTTCTTCTTCGCTGAAGTTGGCGATCGGCAGCACGACGGCCGCCGCATGCTTCGCCCACGCCGGGAGCGTCGTGCCGATCACGAGGATCGCGCCGGCCTTCGCGACGTCCGCCGCATCCAGCCCGCGCAGTTCCTCGTCCGCGACGACGAGCACGTCGCCCGCGCCGAGCCCGGCCAGCGGATTGTCGGCCCGCTTGAAGCCGAGCAGCTCGGCACCCTTCGCGTTGGCCGCGCGATCGGCGCGCAGCGAGAGATCCTCGACGCCCGGTAGCGGCGCTTCGGGCCCCTGCTCCACCCGGAACGCGCCCGCGCCGTTCGACTGCTTCGCGAGTTCCGCGAGGAGGAAGAGCGCTTCGTTCGAGAGATTCGGCGAGGCCAGCACGAACGCCTTCTTGCCGCGCAGCGTGGCGGCCGCCTCGGCGAGCGCCTGATCCCAGTCGGCCGTGTGCAGCGCCGCGCCGCGCCGCACGAGCGGCGTGTCGACGCGATCCTGCCGGTTCATCCACCGGTAGTTCAGGCGGCCGTGATCACACATGAAGTACTTGTTCACGGCGTCGTTCGGCCGCGGGCGCAGACGCACGACGACGTTGTCGCGCGTCTCGATGATCATGTTGCACCCCTGCGAGCAGCCGGTGCACACCGAAGCGGTGCGATCGAGCTCCCAGGCGCGCGCCTTGTTGAGCGAGTCCTTGGAGAGCAGCGCGCCGACCGGGCAGAGGTCGATGACGTTGCCGGCCCACGCGTGCGTGAGATCCTTGCCCTCGAACTTGCCGATGACCGCGCGATCCCCGCGCTCGCTGACGTTCAGGACCGTGTCCTTCGCCACGTCATCCATGAAACGCACGCAGCGCGTGCAGAGGATGCAGCGGTTGGTGACGTACATGACGTCGCCGCCGAAGTCCTCGACCGGATTGAAGCGCTTGGGGTCGCGCAGGCGGCCCTCGGCGCGTCCTTCCTGGTAGGTGTAGTCCTGCAGCTCGCACTCGCCCGCCTGATCGCAGATCGGGCAGTCGAGCGGGTGGTTGATGAGCAGCATCTCGAGCACGCCCTTGCGAGCCTCGAGGGCCCGCGGCGAGTGCACGTGCACGACCTGCCCTTCGGCGACCGCCGTCGCGCACGACGGCGCGAGCTTCGGCATCTTCTCGACTTCCACGAGGCACATGCGGCACACGCCGGCCACCGGAAGGCCCGGGTGGTAGCAGTAGTGCGGCACGAGCACGCCCGCGTACTTCGCCGCCTCGAGGATCGACATGCCGGCGGGCACGCTCACCGCGCGCCCCTCGATCGTCAGGTTCACCATCGGCGTGTCGGCCATCATGCCACCGCCGGAACGAAGTGCGCCTTCTTCTTCTTGATCAACGCTTCAAAGTCCGCGCGGAATTTCTTGATGCCGCTGGCGACCGGCGTCGCGCACGAGTCGCTCAGGACGCAGATCGTCTTGCCCGTCATGTTCTCGCCGATCTCCAGGAGCGTGTCGAGGTCTTCGGTGGTGCCGTCGCCCGCGACGATGCGCTCGAGAATCTTGGTCGTCCACGCCGTGCCCTCGCGGCACTGCGTGCACTGCGCGCAGCTCTCGTGGGCGAAGAAGCGCGCGGCGCGCGCGATCTGCTTCACGAGGTTCTGGGCGTCGTCGAACAGGATCACGCCGCCCGAGCCGAGCATCGTGCCGTTGGCCACGAAGCCCTCGTAGTCCATGAAGCTCGCCTCGGCTTCCTCGACCGTCTGGATCGGCACCGAGATGCCGCCCGGAATGATCGCCTTGAACTTGCGGCCGTCCGGCGGACCGCCGCAGAGATCATATAGGAAATCCTTGAACGGAAAGCCCATGGCGACTTCGTAGTTGCCCGGGCGCTTCACGTTGCCGCACACCGAGAAGAGCTTCGTGCCGGTGCTCTTCGGGTTGTCCGGGCGCATCCACTGCTTGTACCAGTCGGCGCCGTTGTTCAGGATGTGCGGCACCGCGGCGAGCGTCTCGACGTTGTTGATCGTCGTCGGCTGCGCGAACACGCCCGACACCGCCGGGAACGGGGGCTTGATGCGCGGATTGCCGCGGCGCCCCTCGATCGAGTTCATCAGCGCCGTCTCTTCGCCGCAGATGTACGCGCCGGCGCCGCGATGCACCCAGACGTTCACCGTCTTGCCGGTGCCCATCGCGTTCTTGCCGAGAATCCCCGCGGCGTACGCTTCCTTGATCGCGTTCTCCACGCGAACGATCGGCTCCGTGAACTCGCCGCGGATGTAGATGTACGCCGTCTCGGCGCCGATCGCGTAGGCGCCGATCGCGCACCCTTCGACCAGGGCGTGCGGCGTCCAGCGCATGATCTCACGATCCTTGAACGTGCCCGGCTCGGACTCGTCGGCGTTGCAGCACAGGTAGTGCGGTTTGCCGTCGCCCGGCTTCATGAACGACCACTTCACGCCGGTCGGGAAGCCCGCGCCGCCGCGGCCGCGCAGCCCCGAATCCTTGACGATGTTCACGATGTCGCCGGGCGCCATGCTCAGCGCCTTCTGCAGCGCCGTATAGCCGCCGCGCTTCTTCCAGCCGTCGAGCCCGATCGCCTCGCGGTCCCCGAAGTACTTCGAGAGGACCACCGTCTCGCGATCGTGCGGTTTGTGTGGATATCCCATTAGAGAACTTCAACCGAAAGTGCGAAGCGCCGAGAGATCTCGACTGCCGACACTTCGACCGGAGGCGCGAAGCGGCGAGAAATCTCGACGGCGAATACTTCGACCGGAGGTGCGAAGCGCCGCAGGGAGAAGCGATGGCAGGAAAGGCAATGACTCATCATTCGAGCCCCGCGAGAATGTCGGGGACGCGCTCCGGCGTCACCGACTCGACAAAGTCTTCGTTGATCATCACCGGCGTCGCGAAGCCGCACGCGCCGAGGCACTCGACCTCGATCACGCCGAACTTGCCGTCGGGCGAGGTCTGGCCGAGCTCCTGGCAGCCGGTGTGGCGAAGGAACGCCTCCACCACGTCCTCGGCGCCGCACGCATTGCAGGGCGACGTCGTGCAGACCTGGATGAAGTGCTTCGCGACCGGGTGCTGGTGGTACATCGTGTAGAACGTCACGACGCCCTTCACGTAGGCCGGCGTGATCTCGAGAACCTCCGCCACTTCGGCCATCGCGGCGTCGCTCACCCAGCCGCGTTCGTGCTGGACCATCCAGAGCGCCGGCAGGAGCCCGGCCATTTTCGACGGATAGCGCGTCAGCAGCTCATCGAGCTCCTTGCGGCGCGCGCTGCCCGGCGTGAACACCGGCTGATACGGCTCGTGGGCGTGATGGCCGTGGCCGGGATCGGTCTCGAAGCCCTTGCCGTCGGTGGGACCCCAGTCGGCGGGCGCGCGGAAGTACTCGGCCGTGCTTTCCTTGCTCATCGGTCGATCTCTCCACGATACCAGGTCGCGCTCTTCCGATTCGCGCTGCTCATCGGTCGATCTCTCCCATCACGATGTCGATCGACGCGTTGATCGCGATGACGTCCGACAGCAGATGGCCTTCGACCATGCGCGGAATCGCCGAGAGGTTGATGAACGACGGCGGGCGGATGCGCCACCGCACGGGCTTCGACGAGCCGTCCGACACCATGTAGTATCCCTTCTCTCCCTTCGGGCTCTCGACGGCGACGTACGACTCGCCGATCGGCGGCCGCGGGCCTTCCATCACCTGCTTGAAGTGATGGATCATGGACTCCATGTCGCTCGTCGCCTTGCTCTTGGGCGGCAGGATGACGCGGTGGTCGGCCACGTTCACCGGCCCGTCCGGCAGACGCTTGAGCGCCTGCGCGAGGATGCGCGTCGACTGCCGCAGCTCTTCCATGCGCACCAGGAAGCGGTCGTAGACGTCGCCGTTCGTGCCGACCGGGACGTCGAAGTCGTACGTCTCGTAGTCGAGGTACGGGAAGTCCTTGCGGACGTCGTACGCCACACCCGACGCGCGCCCCATCGGCCCCGAGAGGCCGTAGTTGATCGCTTCCTCCGGCGACATCACGCCGAGTCCGACCGTGCGGCCGACCCAGATGCCGTTCTTCGTGATGACGCGATCGATCTCGTCCACCACGCCCGGGAAGGTGCTGATGAACGCCGACAGCGCTTCCGTCCACCCGTCCGGGATGTCCGCGCCCATGCCGCCGACGCGCGTCAGCGACGTCGTGAGCCGTGCGCCGATCCATGCCTCGAGCAGCTCGTACACCTTCTCGCGCTGCTGGAACGCCCAGAGGAACGGGGTGTACGCGCCGATGTCGATGCACGTCGTCCCCAACCACACGAGGTGCGAGATGATGCGCGACAGCTCGCAGGCGATCACTCGCAGGACCTTGCACCGCTCCGTGATCTCGATGCCGAACAATCGCTCCGCGCCGAGCGCGAAGGCGACGTTGTTGCCGGGCGAGTTCAGATAATCCTCACGATCCGTCCACGGGATGATCTGATTGTATTGCCGGTATTCGCCGATCTTCTCGAAGCCGCAGTGGAGATAGCCGATGTGCGGGATGCAGCGCACGACCGTCTCGCCGTCCAGCTCCAGGACGAGGCGCAACACGCCGTGCGTCGCCGGGTGCTGCGGCCCGATGTTGATGAGCATGTGCTCACCCTCGAGCTCCGGCTCGATCCCCTCCGGCGCGTCGAGCGTCATGACGTTGCCGCTCTCGTCGACCGCGAGCGGCACGCGCTGCGGCCGTCCGTGCTTGTCGAGGCCGCTCGTCGACAGCTCGACTTCGACCGTTCGTTTCTTCGTGGCCATTTATTCTCCGACCTTCTCGCCGGTGCCCAGGCGGCGGCGCATGTCCTCGGGCAGGTCCTCGAAGGCGTCGGCGATCGACAGCTCCTCCTTCGAGTAGCGCGCCTCCGGATTCTGCGCCAGCGCCTGGCGGAGCTGCTCCGAGCGGCTGAACCGGCCGCGCATCGGGAAGTCCTTACGCAGCGGATAGCCCTCCTTGTACTGCTCCCACATCAGCAGGCGGCGGAGGTCCGGATGCCCGGCGAACGTGATGCCGAACATGTCGTAGCACTCGCGCTCCATCCAATCCGCGCTCTTGTAGATGTCCCACACGCTCGGCACCGACAGCTCGGCGCCCTTGGCGAGGACCGTCTTGATGCGCAGGAAGCGGCGATACGGCAGCGAGCGCAGATGCCAGACGACTTCGATCGGCTGCTCGAGATCGCGATACTCGACCGCCGTGATGTCCGACAGGTAGTCGTACTGCTGCGACGCGTCGTCGTGCAGCCACTGAATGACCTCGTGCACGTTCGCGAGCGCGACGAACACCGTCGTCTCGCCCCACGTCACGTTCACGCTTTCGATGGCGGTGCCGAACTTCGCGCGGAGGGCGTCCGCGCTCGGATTCGCCTCGCCGCCGCGGTGCGGAATGTTTTTCGGGGTCGCCGGCGCGGGCGCCTGGTTGCCCAGCGCGCTTCCAGCGACCACCGGAGAGAAGCTGGCGCTCACAGGCCGGAACGGGTCTGATGCACGGAGTTGCCGAACGGCTCCGACACTTCGTCGATCACCGAGGGCGGGATGTAGAGCTGGCTCTTCGGATCGGGCTCCATCTCGTTGCGGAGCGATTTGTCGCCGGAGCGCTCGTTCATGACCTTCTTCTGGAGCATCATGATGCCGTAGAGGAGACCTTCCGGGCGCGGCGGGCAGCCGGGCACGTAGACGTCCACCGGAATGATGCTGTCGATGCCCTGCACCACTGCGTAGCTGTCGAACATGCCGCCCGTCGAGGCGCAGGCTCCCATGGAGATGCACCACTTGGGCTGCGGCATCTGCTGCCAGATCCGGCGCAGCACCGGGGCCAGCTTGAACGGCACCCGTCCGGCGCAGATGAGCAGGTCGGCCTGGCGCGGCGAGAACGCCTGGCGCTCCATGCCGAAGCGCGCCAGGTCGTACTTGCTCGCGGCGGTCGCCATGAACTCGATGGCGCAGCACGCGGTGCCGAACGGCATCGGCCACAGCGAGTTGGAGCGTCCCCAATTGACGAAGGCGTCGAGCTTCGTGGTGATCCACGGCTCGTTGCCGGTGAGCTCCGTGCTCTCGGGAGTGGTGTTGCCGCGTCCCGGCATCAATCCCATTGCAGCGCTCCCTTCTTCCAGACGTAAATGAACCCGACGAGCAGGATCAGAATGAACACCAGCATCTCGACGAGGCCGAACAGCGACATGTTGCCGGCGGGGCACGCGTTGTTCACGAGTGCGACCCCACACGAGAGCTGCCGGTAATAGGCGCCCCAGGGGATCATGAACACCGTCTCGATGTCGAACAGAATGAACAGCACCGCCACCATGTAGAACTTCACGGAGAAGCGCTCGTGCGCGTCACCGAGCGGCGGGATGCCCGACTCGTACGGAGTTTGTTTGACCGGCGTCGGCCGCGGCCGAAGAGTGAGGTGGGAGAGGGCCAGCATCATCACCGCGTTCGCGATGGCGAAGCCGAGCAGGAGCAGGACTGGGAAGTACGTCTGAAGCATGTGTCTCCCAACTTCGTGAAAACTTTCACTAAGTCCAGCGCGGGAAAATTATCCGGACCATGCACATGGGTCAACCGATCCGAAGCGTGAGATGACGTGTGCTTCCGCGTTTCCGCGCATGCAGTTGCGCGCGATCGCGCGAAGCTGTGTGGCGGGCGTTCCCCGCGGGAAACCCGACTCCTTTCGTCGGCTTGGCTCAGGCCCGCGACGCACATAACTTCCGCGCGCTTTCCCTGCGTCGTTCCGCCGTGCTCGGCCGCATGCCTGGTCGCATCTGCGCCGCGCGACGCCCTCCCTCGTTGACCCTCCGCCCGACCTGTCATGACCATCATGTCCGACCGCTGGATCACCCGCATGGCTCGCGACCACGGAATGATCGAACCATACGAGGGCCGGCAGGTCCGCAAGGGCGTGATCTCGTACGGTGTGAGCTCCTACGGCTACGACATGCGCGTCGCCCGGGAGTTCCGGATCTTCACGAACGTCCTGAACTCGATCGTCGACCCGAAGGAGTTCGACCCCAAGTCGTTCGTCGAGTACGAGGGCGACGTCTGCATCGTCCCGCCGAATTCGTTCGCCCTGGCGCGGTCGGTGGAGTACTTCCGCATTCCGCGCAACATCCTCACGGTGACCGTCGGCAAGTCGACCTACGCGCGCTGCGGGATCATCACCAACGTCACGCCGTTCGAGCCGGAGTGGGAGGGCTACGTGACGCTCGAGATCTCGAATACGACGCCCCTTCCGGCCAAGATCTACGCGAACGAGGGCATCGCGCAGGTGCTCTTCTTCCGTGGCGAGGAAGAGCCGGAGGTCTCGTACAAGGACAAGGGCGGCAAGTATCAGTCGCAGGTCGGGGTGACGTTGCCGCGGCTTTGAGTATTGTCGCCCGGGACGGAAAGATTGCCGTACCGCAGAGGCCGCGGAGGACGACGGAGAGATACGCAGAGGACATCCACAGAGATGTCCTTTTGCTCTTGCGGCTGGCTTTGACTCGATGGGTGGCGCACTCCCGCAACGCCTGCGGGTATCGACCACGCGCATCGGTTTCTCGACGAGCCGGTAAACGCGCGATCCACTCGAGGTCTCATATCGTCGATGACCGGGCTTCTCGGTTTCGATCGTCGAGGTGCCCGAATTCGTCGCGCAAGAGGTGTTCGTGCGGGTGTTTCGGAAGCTCGGAAACTTGCGCGGCGATGGCCCGTTCGACGCTTGGCCGCCCTTTGCCCGGCCCGGCGTCGTTGCCTCGTCCGCCATCGCGGCGGCGCGCCGTCGACGACTCGCCCTTTTCTACAGGGGTGGGCTCGTTCTTACCGGCATCGCCGTGATGGTCGTCATCGCTCTCTCGCACGTCACCCGAATTCGGGCTGCCGCATCATCCTTGGCTGAACAGCGTTTCACTCTTCGCTGTCTCTCGGCAGAACGTGCGGCTGGTATTGTTCGCGGCGGCATTCCCGATCCGCTCCGCACATCGATCCAGGCGCGCGGCTCCGAGGGGGGTCTTACGCCTGCTTCCCCACCAACATCCGCCCGGGATGGAAAGAATGAATACCATGCCGCCGCCGGGGCGAAGAACACGTTCGTTTTTGTCTGGCTATGATTTGAATGGACGGAAGGCCGCATCGAACAGCCGTTGCTGTTCTCTGCGGCCCTCCGCGTCTCCGCGACTCCGCGGTAAATCGGTCTACGGCGATCAATCGTGAAAGATTGTTCGATTCTCGCGAATCAGCCCGTCCCGCCGAGCACCTTTTCTTCCTTCTTCGTGATCGTCGCAACGAGATAATCGCGATTCATCCGCGCGATGTTGTCGATGCTGATGTCCTTGGGACACGCTTCCTGACACTCGCCGTACAGCGTGCAGTGCCCGAAGTCCTCGCCATCCATCTGCGCGACCATCCGCTCGGCGCGACGCATCCGCTCCGGCTGGCCCTGCGGCAGGTAGCCGAGGTGCGCGATCTTCGCCGACGTGAACAGTGACGCCGAGCCGTTCGGGCACGCGGCCACGCAGGCGCCGCAGCCGATGCACGCCGCCGCGTCCATCGACGCATCGGAGTCCTGCTTCGGCACCGGGATGTTGTTCGCGTCGCGCGGACCGCCCGTCGGCACGGAGATGAATCCGCCCGCGGCGATGATCCGGTCGAGCGCGCTGCGGTTCACGACCAGATCCTTGATCACCGGGAACGCCTTCGCGCGCCACGGCTCGATGTAGATCTCGGCGCCGTCCTCGAAGGAGCGCATGTGCAGCTGACACGTCGCCGTGGCGCGCATCGGCCCGTGCGCGACGCCGTTGATCATCATGCCGCACGAACCGCAGATCCCCTCGCGACAGTCGTGGTCGAAGGCGATCGGCATCTTCCCGGCCTCGACGAGCCCCTCGTTCACGACATCGAGCATCTCGAGGAACGACATGTCCGGACTGACGTCGTTCGCCTCGTACCGCTCGAGCTTCCCGGCGTCGTTCGGACCCGACTGACGCCAAACATGCAATGTCAATTTCATTGGTGGATTCCAAGAGAGACGTTCACCGCGAAGACGCGATAACGCAGCGATGCGCGAACGACGAACCGGGATGGTTTCCGCTGCGCTTCTTCGCGACGCCGCGTCTCTGCGGTGAAGGCTTGTCCCATGACCGTTACTTGTAGCTTCGTTGCGAGAGCGCCACGTTCTCGAACACCAGCGGCTCCTTGTTCAGGATCGGCGGCTGGTTGTCGCCGGCGTACTCCCACGCCGCGACGTAGGCGAACTCGTCGTCGTGACGCAGCGCCTCGCCGTCAGGCGTCTGATGTTCGACGCGGAAGTGTCCGCCGCACGACTCCTCGCGGTGCAGCGCGTCGAGGCACATCAACTCGGCGAGCTCCAGGAAGTCCGCCACGCGGCCCGCCTTCTCGAGCGACTGATTCAGCTCGACGCCCGTGCCGGGCACCTTGACGCTGCGCCAGAACTCCTCGCGCAGCTTCGGGATCTCCGCGAGCGCCGTCTTGAGCCCCTCGGCGCTGCGCGCCATGCCGCAGTACTCCCACATGATCTTGCCGAGCTCTCGATGGATCGAATCGACCGTGCGATCGCCCTTGATCGACAGAAGACGTGCCGTGCGATCCTTCACGCCCTGCACGGTCGCCTGCACTTCCGGGTTGTCGACCGTGACCGGATCGAGCTTGTTCGAGCCGAGGTAGTCGCCGATCGTGAGCGGCACGATGAAGTACCCGTCGGCCAGGCCCTGCATCAGCGCACTGGCCCCGAGGCGGTTCGCGCCGTGATCGGAGAAGTTCGCCTCGCCCGCGACGTGCAGACCGGGGATGGTGCTCATGAGGTTGTAGTCGACCCAGAGCCCGCCCATCGTGTAGTGCACGGCCGGATAGATGCGCATCGGCACCTCGTACGGATTCTCATCCGTGATGCGCTCGTACATCTCGAACAGGTTGCCGTAGCGTTCGGCGATCTTGTCCTTGCCGAGCCGCTTGATGGCCGCGCCGAAGTCGAGGTAGACGCCGCGACCGCCGGGGCCGACGCCGCGCCCCTCGTCGCACACTTCCTTCGCCGCGCGCGACGCGATGTCGCGCGGCGAGAGGTTGCCGAAGCTCGGATACTTGCGCTCGAGGTAGTAGTCGCGATCCTGCTCGGGAATGTCCTGCGGACGCTTGCCGCAGTCTTCCTTCCGCTTCGGCACCCAGACGCGCCCGTCGTTGCGCAACGACTCCGACATGAGCGTGAGCTTGGACTGATGCTCGCCGCTCACGGGAATGCACGTCGGGTGGATCTGCGTGAAGCACGGATTGGCGAATGCCGCGCCGCGCTTGTACGCGCGCCAGATGGCGGTCGCGTTCGAGCCCTTGGCGTTCGTCGACAGATAGAAGACGTTGCCGTAGCCGCCCGTCGCGAGGATCACCGCGTCGGCGAGATGCGGCTCGATCGCGCCCGTCACCATGTCGCGCGTCACGATGCCCCGCGCCCGCCCGTTGACGACGATCAGATCGAGCATCTCGGTGCGCGGATACATCGTCACCGTGCCCTTCGAGATCTCCTTCTCGAGCGCCTGATACGCGCCGAGCAGCAGCTGCTGCCCCGTCTGACCGCGCGCGTAGAACGTGCGCGACACCTGCGCGCCGCCGAACGACCGGTTGGCGAGCAGGCCCCCATACTCGCGCGCGAACGGCACGCCCTGCGCGACGCACTGGTCGATGATGTTCACGCTCACCTGCGCGAGGCGATACACGTTCGCTTCGCGCGAGCGGAAGTCACCGCCCTTGATCGTGTCGTAGAACAGCCGCTGGATCGAGTCGCCGTCGTTCTGATAATTCTTGGCGGCGTTGATGCCGCCCTGCGCGGCGATCGAGTGGGCGCGGCGCGGAGAATCCTGGAAGCAGAAGCACTTGACGTTGTAGCCAAGCTCGGCGAGCGTCGCCGCGCCCGCGCCGCCGGCCAGCCCCGACCCGACGACGATGACCGTGTGTTTCCGCTTGTTCGCGGGGTTCACCAGCTTCATGTCGAAGCGGTGCTTCTCCCACTTTCTCTCGAGGGGACCGGCGGGAATCTTCGACTTCAGTTCCATAGTCACTTGATGAGGCCGACGAGCACGCCGACCGGAACGAGCGTGAATCCGAGCCACACGATCACCGCGATCGCGGCCGCGATCTTCCGGTGCAGCGGATTCGGCGACGGCTTGGCGTAGCCGAGCGTGCGCACCGAGGCCCAGGCGCCGTGGAAGAGGTGGAGGCCGAGCGCCATCATCGCGACGATGTAGAAGAGCGCCACCCACCAGATGTGGAAGCTCGCCACGATGTTGCTGTACACGTCGCGGTTGCCGTGCACGTCGACGGCGCCTCGCGCTCCACCGGGATCGATCGTCTCGGTCGTGAAATGCAGGATGTGCACGACGATGAACACGAGCAGCAGCACGCCGCCCCACTTCATCGTGCGCGATGCGAGCGTCGCCGCCTGCGGCACCTTCTTCTGATACCCGATCGGGCGGGCGGCGGCGGATCGCTGCGTGAGTTGCACGGCCATCGTCACGTGCAGAATGACGGCGACGATCAGAACGATGCGAAGAAGCCAGGTCAGCTCGTTGAGCGGCCCATGCAGCATCGCGCCGTAGTCATTGAGCTTCGATTGGCCGATGAAGACCTGGAGGTTTCCGGCCATATGGAGAATCACGAAGCCGATGCCGATCAGGCCGGTGACTCCCATGATGATCTTCTTCCCGATCGTCGATCGGTAGAAGGAAACTGGAGACATGACAGAGGAGGGTGTGATTGCAGTCCGGCAGGGACGAACACAACTGCTCTACCTTTGCAACATAGTGGGATGAAACGGCCTGAAAAACCCACTGGCCGCGAATCCACACACAAACTGCTGCGTCCGACGAGAATGACCCGCGGCGCCCAGTCGCGAAAAAAAACACGGGGCCAACTCTGGTGTTGGCCCCGTGAGACGAAACGCTGCGACCTGCGCGAACGTTGACGGTCAGAGCTTGACCGCGGCCATCGGCTCGCGAACCGCCTCGGCGCTCTTCTCGAGCGCGGCGCGTTCGTCGCTCGTGAGCTCGACCTCGATCACCTTCTCGAGACCGTTCTTGCCCAGCTTGCAGGGCACGCCGAGGAAGAGCCCCTTCATGCCGTACTCGCCCTCGAGCCACGCGGCGCACGGCAGGATGCGACGCTGATCGTTCACGATCGCTTCCGCCATCTGCACCGCGCCCGCCGACGGCGCGTAGTACGCCGAGCCGGTCTTGAGGAACTTCACGATCTCGGCGCCGCCGTTGCGCGTGCGCGTGACGATCGCATCGAGCTTGTCCTTCTCGATCAGCTGCGTGATCGGAATGCCGCTCACGGTCGTGTACGAGATCAACGGCACCATCGTATCGCCGTGGCCGCCGAGCACCATCGCCTGGATGTCGCGCACGGAGACGTCGATCGCTTCGGCGAGGAACGCGCGGTAGCGCGCCGTGTCGAGCACGCCCGCCATGCCGAGCACGCGCTCGCGCGGGAAGCCGCTCGCTTCCTTCGCGACGTAGCACATCACGTCGAGCGGATTCGACACCACGATGATGATCGCGTTCGGCGACGTCTTGGCGATCTGCTCCGAGACCGACTTCACGATGCCCGCGTTGGTGTTCAGCAGGTCGTCGCGCGACATGCCCGGCTTGCGCGCGATGCCCGCCGTGATGATCACGACGTCGGAGTCCTTCGTCTCCTCGTAGCCATTCGTGCCGACGATGCGCGAGTCAAAGCCCTCGATCGGCGCCGACTGCCACTGATCGAGTCCCTTGCCCTGCGGAATGCCGTCCACGACGTCCACGAGCACGACGGTGCGCGCCAGCTCCTTCTCGGCGACGCGCTGCGCGGTCGTCGCGCCCACGTTCCCGGCGCCGACGACCGTAATCTTGTTGACCATGATGTGATTCGCTTGAAGGGTGAAGTGCAGCAGGCGGAAACCTAATGCGATTCGGCCCCTCGGCGAAGCATCGCCCGCGCGTCGCCCCTAGCCGCCGACCTGCGAGAGCGCGCGCAGTCCGCCGACCTTCATCTGCAGCAGCTCGTGCTCCTTGGGCTTCTCGGCCAGTGCCTGGCGGAAGAGCGGCTCGAGCGCGTCGCCGCGGCGCAGCGCGCCGCGCAGGTCGACCTCGTGGTTGCCGAAGAGGCACGTGCGAAGACGGCCGTCCGCCGTGAGGCGCACGCGATTGCAGGACGCGCAGTAGGTGTGCGTCATCGGCGTGATGACGCCAATGGTCCCGCGCGCGCCGGGCCACGTGTAGTACGCCGCCGGCCCGTTCCCCCGCGCCGGGCCTTCGGAGGCGCTGAGCGGCGCGATCGCCGCGAGCCGCGCGAGCAGCTCGGCGCTCGGCACGACGTGGTCCCACGTGAGCGCCCGCAAATCGCCCACCGGCATCAGCTCGATGAAGCGCACGTGCCACGGATGCTCGACCGTGAGCCGCGCCATCGCTTCGATCTCGTCGTCGTTCACGCCGCGCATCACGACCATGTTCAACTTGATCGGCGCGAGCCCCGCCTCCTCGGCGGCGACCGCCGAGCGGACCGGATCGAACTTCAGATCGCGCCGCGCGACCTGCACGATGCGTTCGGCGCGAAGGCTGTCGACGCTCATGTTGACGCGATCGAGCCCACTGTTCCGCAGCAGCGTGGACAGCTCGGGCAATCGCACGCCGTTGGTCGACAGCGCGATGTCTTCGATCTCGGGCACGGCGCGCAGCATGCGCACCAGCTCGTGGAGCTCCGGCCGGATCGTCGGCTCGCCACCGGTGATGCGCAGGCGGCGCAGCCCGAGCGGCGCGAGCTGTCGCACGACCTCGGCGATCTCCTCGTAGGAGAGGATGTCGGCCTTGGGGAGCCACTGCATTCCGTGTTCGGGCATGCAGTAGACGCAGCGGAAGTTGCAGCGGTCGGTGACCGAGATGCGGAGATACTCGATGCCCCGCCCGAACTGATCTTTCAGCGTGGTGCGGGCAACGCCGTCGGAGCCAGTAGTCATGCCGGAGTCCCCCGCTCCTCACTCCCAGCGCGCCCGGGACTCGTTGCCCCCTGCTCCTCACCCCCAGCGCGCCCGGGACTCGTTGCCCCCCGCTCCTCACTCCCAGCGCGCCCGGGACTCCCTGCCCCCCGCTCCTCACTCCCAGCGCGCCCGGGACTCCCTGCCCCCTGCTCCTCACCCCCAGCGCGAGTGGGCCCCACCCACTCGCGCGTCCCATCCAGGTATTGCTCCAGCTTCCAGATCGGCACGCGCTGCTTGAGCTGCTCGATCAGGTAGCGACTCGCGTCGTACGCCGCGCCGCGGTGCGGATGCCCGACGACGATCGCGACGCTCGCTTCGCCCAGCGCGAGCACGCCGATGCGATGTTCGACGACGATGTCGCTCGTCGCGAATCGCTCGGCCGCTTCGGCGACGATCGCCGCCAGCTCGCGCTCCGCCATTCCGCGATACGCCGTGTACTCCATGCCGCTCACGGGACGGCCGTCGTTCACGTCGCGGACCGTGCCGACGAAGACGATGGTCGCGCCGTTCGCGTGCGACGCCGTTTCACGCAGCAGCGCGTTCACGTCGATCACGCCGTCGACGATCGCGGAGCGCACGTCAGCCCCCGGCGACCGGTGGGATGATCGCGACCTCGTCGCCCGGGGCGATCGCACGGCTGCGTTTGGCGTAGCGTTCGTTGACGGCGACCAGCGGTTCCTTCGGCAGCTTCGCGGCGCCCGGGAGGCCCTGCACGTGCCGGACGACGTCGTCGACGGTCGCGCCCGTCGGCAGCTCGATCGACAGCGAGTTGGAGCCGACGGCGTCGGCGTACGAGGCGAAGAGGAGAACGGTGACCGTCATCGATTGCCGAAGGATACTGCGTGAAAGCGACTGGGGAAGACACGAACGGCTCGATGCGCCGAGCATCGAGCCGTCTCGCGGTGGCCGAGTGGAAGGGGGTTACGCCTCGGACAGTTCCTCTTCGTCGTCGAGCTCGTGCAACTCGAGGCCGGCGACCATCGCGCGCAGTTCCTTCGAGGGCTTGAACACCGGCACCGGTCGCGCGGAGACTTCGACCGGCGAGCCCGTCCGTGGGTTCCGGGCCATCCGCGTCTTGCGGTGGCGGATCTTGAACGTACCGAAGCCGCGGACCTCGATGTTCTTCTGCGCTTGCAACGCCTCTTTGATGGACTCGAGAAAGGCGTCAACCACCCGAGCGCAATCCTTCTTGGAAATCATCGGCCCAGCGGTGCGTGAAATCTGGGCAGTGACTCGTTCGACCAGGTCAGCTTTGGTCATTCGAAAGCCTCGTGTTCAAGCGCCCAGGAAGGGGGGCACGGAAGCCGAACTTAGCGCCGTTAACGCTTGTGTGTCAACAGGTTCGCTCAGTTTTAGTCGAGCCGCGTACGAGCCGAACGGAGCCCGGAAATACGGCGGCGAGATGCGGTCGGGCCGGCTCTCGCACGGCTGAGCCCGTCAACGGCACGGCGTCTCGGTCGGCTTGAAGCGATGCTCTGCCCGCGCTGGCCGTGGCGTCGTGACCAACGGCCAGCGCCGGCATCAGCCGTTCTGCTGGGCAGACGTGGCGTGCGACCTCACGGTCTCCATGAAGTCGTCGAACATCGGACGACCGTCGTGCGGGCCGGGAGCCGCCTCGGGGTGATACTGGACGGCGAAAATGGGCTTCTCGCGATGCCGCAGGCCTTCCACGGTACCGTCGTTGAGGTTCACGTGCGTGACCTCGAGCTCCGGAGCGCCCGGAATCGCGCCGTCCTTTCCTTCGACCGCGAATCCATGGTTCTGGGCGGTGATCAGCACCCGGCCCGTCGACAGCTCCTTCACGGGATGATTTCCACCCCGATGGCCATACGACATCTTCACCGTGTGGCCGCCGTAGGTGAGCCCGAGGATCTGGTGACCCAGGCAGATGCCGAAGATCGGCACGCCCTGGCCGGCGATCTCACGGACGATCCCCGGCGCGTACGTGACGGCGTCGGGATCTCCAGGACCGTTCGACAGAAACACGCCGTTCGGCGCCAACGCGAGCGCCTCACTCGCCGGCGTCTCGGCAGGCACCACGGTCACGCGGCAGTCATGCTCCGCGAACAGGCGCAGGATGTTGCGCTTGATGCCGTAGTCGTAGGCGACGATGTGGTACGGCGCGTCCGGATTGCCCCAGCTGTATCGATCGGGCGTCGAGACGAGCGAGGCGAGATCCAACCCTTCCATCGGCGGGCAGGCATCCAACGCGGTGAGCGCCTCGCGAGTCGGCGCGGTCCCCTCGGCGATGACGCCGCGCATCACGCCCGCGCTTCTCAAGTGCCGCGTGAGACGGCGTGTGTCAACGCCTTCAATGGCGGCCACTTGCCCGCTCTCGAGCCACGACAAGAGGTCGCCTTCCGCGCGCCAGTTCGAGTAGGTACGCGAAAACTCCCGCGCCACCACGCCGGCGATCTGCGGGCGCGCTGACTCGGGGTCGGCGGTATTGATCCCGTAGTTCCCGATCATCGGCGCGGTCATGACAACGATCTGTTCGCGGAACGACGGATCGGTGAACACTTCCTGGTAGCCGCTCATGTTCGTGGTGAACACGACTTCGGCAACGGCCGGCGCGTCGCCGGTAATCAGACTTCCACGAAAAAGGGTTCCGTCTTCGAGGAGAAGGAACCCTGCTCGTCCCTGGCGGTCAGTCACTTTGGTCTTTTTATGGCTGCTTCGTGGCCGGAGGCGTCGTGCCGCCGGTTGCGGGAGGCGTCGTCGCGGGCGCGGCGCCCGTCGGAGCCGGCGTGGCGGGCGCGAGGCCCGGAACCGCCGACGACGGACTGGCGCCCGCCGGCGCCGGGCTATTGGCCGGAGCGGTCGCGGCCGGCGGTGCGAACGTCTGATCGAGCACCGACTTCGGCGCGCGGCTGCGCGTAGAAGCCAGGGCGAGCAGGAACGACAGCCCGAGGAACAGACCGCCGCACCACCAGCTCATCTTCGTCAGCAGATTTCCCGTCTGGCGCGTGCCGAGGAACGACGTCGCTGAGCTGCTCACACCGCCAAACGAGGCCGCCATCCCGCCTCCCTGTCCGGCCTGCAGGAGAACGGCGACGATCAGCACGATGCTGTCGATGATGAGCAAAACGAGTAGAGTCGTGTACATCGCGGCGCTGGGCGTGAGAACGGTATGTAAGCCCTAAATATCACAAGACTTAGAGCGCCGAGTCAAGGCGTGATCTCGCCGCGCTCGCCTCAGCCCGCGCAGCAGATCGCCGCCCAGGTGCCCGCGTCGAGGCTTGCGCCGCCGACCAGCAGTCCGTCGACGTTCGGCGACGCCAGCAGACTGGCCGCGTTTCCGGCGTTCACGCTGCCGCCGTAGAGGATCGGGACCGTCGCCCCGGCGGCGCCCAGGCGCTTCGCGAGCGCGTCGCGAAGCACGGCGTGGACGTCGGACGCGTCTTCGGGCGTCGCCGTCCTCCCCGTCCCGATTGCCCAGACGGGTTCGTAGGCGATCGCCATCGCGGCGACCTGGTCGTCGTTCAGCCCGCTGAGCCCCGCGTCGAGCTGGCGCAGGACCACCGCGTGCGTCGTCCCCGCTTCGCGCTCGTCGAGCAGTTCGCCCACGCACAGCATCGGCGTGAGTCCGTTGCGCGCCGCCGCGACGCACTTCTGCCCCGTCTGAGCGTCGGTCTCCCCGAACACGTGCCGTCGCTCGGAGTGGCCGACGAGCGCGTAGCGCGCGCCCGCCTCTTTCGCCATCGGCGCCGAGTTCTCGCCGGTGAACGCGCCCTTGTCTTCGACCCAGATGTTCTGCACGCCAACGCTCACGTCCGGGCGGCCGGAGAGCGCGTCGACCACGGTCGTGAGCGACAGCGCCGGCGGAAAGACGATCACGGTGCGATCGGTGCGCGGCGGCCACTGCTCGAGGAACGCGGCGACGGTGGCCCGCGCGGTGCGCGGGCCGTGATTCATCTTCCAGTTCGCCGCGAGAACGGGGCGCTGCATCACTTGTCGTCCAGCGCGGTGACGCCGGGCAACTCCTTCCCCTCGAGAAACTCCAGCGACGCGCCGCCGCCCGTCGAGACGTGGCTCATCGCCGATTCGAGGCCGAGTTCCGCGACCGCCGCGGCCGAATCGCCGCCGCCGACGATCGTCGTCGCGCCGTTCCTGGTCGCCGCGGCGAGTGCGTCCGCCACGCCGCGCGTGCCCGCGTCGAACGGCTTCGTCTCGAACACGCCCATCGGGCCATTCCACACCACGGTCATGGCGCCGCCGATCACCGATGCGAATTCTCTGATCGACGCCGGACCGATGTCGAACATCGCCTGATCCGCCGGGATGGCGTCGCGCGAGACGGCCTTCGCCTCGGCGGCCGCGTCGAGCGACGGCGCGACCATCGCATCCGTCGGCAGCACGAGCTTGTCGCCCCCGCGGGCGAGCAGGTCCTTCGCCATATCGACGCGATCGGCCTCGACCAGCGACTTCCCCGTCTCCAGGCCCATCGCCTTGAAGAACGTGCACGCCATCGCTCCGCCGATGATCAGCCTGTCGACTTTCGGCAGCAGCTGCTCGATGACGTCGATCTTGCCGGAGATTTTCGCGCCGCCGAGCACCGCGACGAACGGGCGCTGCGGGTGCTCGAGCGCGTTGCCGAGGTAGTCGAGCTCCTTCTGCATCAGAAGTCCGGCGACCGCCGGCTTGAGGTAGTGCGCCACGCCCTCGGTCGACGAATGCGCGCGATGCGCCGAGCCGAACGCGTCGTTCACGTACAGGTCGCCGAGCTGCGCCAGTCCGCGCGACAGCCGCTCCTCGTTCGCCTCCTCGCCGCCGAGAAAGCGGGTGTTCTCGAGGAGCAGCACCTGATTCGCCGGGTCGTGCGTGGCCTTGATCGCCTCGTCGCTGTCCGTCGTCTCCACGAAGGTGACGTTGCGGTCCGGCAGCAGCTCGGCGAGCCGCGCGGCGACGGGCTGGAGCGAGTACTTGGCCTCGGGCTTCCCCTTGGGGCGGCCGAGGTGTGAGAGCAGCACCACCCGCGCACCGCGGTCGAGGAGCGCGTTGATCGTCGGCAGCGCGGCTCGGATGCGCGTGTCGTCGGCGACCCGCGCACCGTCGAGCGGGACGTTGAAGTCCACGCGGACCAGCGCGCGCTTGCCGCGCAGGTCCGCGTCCGAGAGATCTCGAATGGTCTTCTTCTGCATGCGCGTTACAGGCGGGCGCCGACGAACCGCAGGAGATCCACGCAGCGCGACGCGTAGCCCCACTCGTTGTCGTACCAGCCGGAGACCTTGAGCAGCGTGCCGTCGACGACGTTCGTGCACTTCGCGTCGATGATGCACGAGTTCGCGTTGCCGATGTAGTCGCTCGAGACGAGCTCCTCTTCGGTATACGCGAGAATGCCGTTCAGGTCGCCCTCGGCGGCGCTCTTGAAGGCGGCGTTGACTTCGGCGGCCGTCACCGGCTTCTCCACGACCACGGCGAGGTCGACCAGCGACACGTCGGGGGTCGGAACGCGGATCGAGATGCCGTCGATCTTCCCCTTGAGCTCGGGGATGACGAGCGACGTCGCCTTGGCGGCGCCGGTCGTCGTCGGGATCATGGACACCGCCGCCGCGCGCGCGCGCCGCAGATCCTTGTGCGGCAGATCGAGAATGTTCTGATCGTTGGTGTAGCTGTGCACCGTCACCATCGAGCCGCGCACGAAGCCGAAGTTGTCGCGCACGACCTTCACCATCGGCACGAGGCAGTTCGTCGTGCACGACGCGTTCGAGATGATGGTGTGCTTCGCGGCGTCGTACTTCGACTCGTTGACGCCCATCACCACCGTGAGATCCTCGCCCTTCGCCGGCGCCGAGATCACGACCTTCTTCGCGCCCGCGGTGATGTGCGCGCGAGCCTTGTCCGCCTCGGTGAAGCGCCCGGTCGACTCGAGCACGATGTCGACGTTCAGGTCCTTCCACTTCAGGTTCGCCGGGTCCTTCTCGGCGAATACCATGATTTCCTCGCCGTCCACCATGATCGCGCCGTTCCCGGCCTCGACGTCGCCCTCGTAGGTGCGATGGACGGAGTCGTACTTGAACAGATGGGCGAGAGTCCTGGTATCGGTCAGATCGTTCACGGCGACGATCTCGATGTCCGCTACACCCTGCAGCTTCGCCGCACGCAGAACCTGACGTCCGATGCGCCCGAAGCCGTTGATGCCGACACGAATGGCCACGCTGGTCTCCTGGTAGTTACGACCGGTCGCCCAATGCCGGCGCCCGGCCGAAGGTCACGAACGAAACAATGCGTGCGCCCCCTTCGCACAATGCGGCGGCGCACGCATTCAATGTAGCCCCGGTGGTCACCACATCATCCACCAGGACGAGATGCGATCCACGCAGTGCCCCTCGCGCCGCATCCGCGACGCGAAACGCGCCGGAAACGTTGCGAAGACGCTCTCCGGGTGTCAATCGGGTCTGGGTCTCCGTGTGCCGTGCGCGAACCAGCGTCCGGTCCAGCATCGGCACGTTCCAGCGCGCGGCCAGCGCGACCGCCAGGCGTTCGCTCTGGTTGTAGCCGCGCTCCTTGATGCGTCTGGCCGAGAGCGGTACCGGTACCACCGCCGCTCGCTCCTCGACCACATCCGGCGGCCACGACACCCGCGCCATGCGCTCGGCCATCTCGGCCGCGACACGATGCCAACCCTGATATTTCAGGGCGTGAACGATCCCCAGCCCGACGGGGCCGCTCGCCCAGCAGACGCTCCTCGCCGCCCGCACATACGGCGGCAGCAGCTCGCACCACCGGCACTTCTGCCCGCCGGTCGGGTGGCCGCACCGCTCGCAGCGCGGCGCCGGCAGCGGCGTCGCGCGCGCCCAGCACCGGCCGCACACCATCCCCGACTCGTTCTGATCGAGCAGCCGCTCGCACACCACACACGCGCGTGGCAGCAGCAGGTCTAGGAGGCCGCGGAGCCCTCGCTCAACGCGTCCCACATGACGCTCCGGTCGGGCGACCGCCCGAACCACCGCTCGAACGCGAGCGCCCCCTGCTCGACGAGCATGGGCAGCCCGTCGACGGCGCGACCGCCGCGTCGCCGGTGCGCACGCACGAACGCAGTCTGCCCCGGACGATAGACGAGGTCCACCACCGCCGCATCCGGCGAGAGCAGCTCGACGTCGAGCGGCATTCGGTCGTCGTGAAGGCCGATGGTCGTCGCATTGACCACAAGTTGCGCGCCTTCGATCACGCCGATGTCATCCACCGGTTGCGCGATGGACCCGAATCGCTCGGAGAGCAGGCGCGCCCGCTCCGCGGTGCGATTGAAGACGTGCGCCGTCGCGCCCGGCCAGGTCTCGACGGCCGCCAGCACTGCCGCGGCTGACCCGCCGGCGCCGATCACCCCAACGGTGAGATCGCGCGGCGCGGCGCCGAGCACGCTCCGCACCGCGAAGTCGAAGCCGCCGACGTCGGTGTTGTCGCCCGTCAACGAGCCGGCATCGTCGACCCAGAAGGTGTTCACCGCGCCCACGCGCCGCGCCAGCGGCGTGAGCAGGTCACACGCGTCGTGCATGCGCTCCTTGAACGGCACCGTCACGTTCCCGGCCAACCGCCTGCGCGCCAATCCCGCGACGACCTCCTCGAAGCGCGCGGGCTCCACGTCCAGCGCGCGATACTCCGCGTCGATCCCGGCGGCGCGGAGCGCCGCGTTCTGAAACCGGGGCGAGAGCGAATGCGCGACAGGGTGACCGAGCAGGACCAGCTCCGCCGGTGCCCGCACTACTCGGCTCCCGATCCACGCTCCGCCGTGATGCGATCGAGCACGCGCCGGATTTCGTCCTCCAGCTCGTCCGCCGTCGCGCGATAGACCTCGAGCGCCGCGCCGATCGGATCGCTGATCGGGCGGTTCGATCGTCCGTGCGAGGCGAACTCGGAGAGCAGATACGCCTTCCCGCGCCCGCCGAGTGCCTCGATGCGCTCGAGGTGCTGCGGGCCCATCGCGAGAATGAGGTCGGCGGAGCGAACCAGCTCGCGCGTGAGCGTCTGCGCGCGATGCGCGCCGAGGTCCATGTTGCGCTCGAGACCGACCAGCAGTGAGCCGTCGCTTGGCGGCGCGCCATCCTGTGCGCTGGTGCCGGCGCTGACCGCTTCGACGTCCGTCAGCCCGCGCTCGATCGCCACCTTGCGGGCGATGGCTTCGGCGAGGGGGCTGCGGCAGGTGTTTCCCGTGCAGACGAACAGGAGCTTCATGCGATCAGGCATCTCCGATCAGATTGGGCACGCTCTCGCGCAAGGTACGGGCGGGGATGGCCCCCGGACGAATCACGCGCGGGAATCGACCCGTGCAGTCGAGCACCGTCGAGGGCGGCGACTCCACGAGCTGGCCCGCGTCGAGCACGCGCAGCGTTCCGCGAGCGATCGCGTCGCCCCACTGCTCCAAAATCTCCCTGGCCGATCTCGCCGGGGGAACCCCTGGCCGATTCGCGCTGGTCGACGTGATCGCATCGCCGTGGGCACGGATGAGGCGAGCGATCCGCTCGTCGCTCGTCCAGCGGACGGCGACGCCGCCCTCCGGTCCGCGCAGTCGGTCCGGCACGCGTCGCTCGCCGCCGGAGAGCACCAGCGTCAGCGGACCGGGCCAGTGCCGCGCGGCGAGGTTCGCGGCGTATGCCGGCATGCGCAGGTCGAGCCGCTCGATCATGTCGGCGCCGGCGACGAGCAGCAGGAACGGCTTGCCAGGCGGCCGGTGCTTGAGCGCGACGAGCGCGTCGACCGAATCACGGTCGATGCCTCCGCCGAAGCCGTAGACGGTCTCCGTCGGATACGCGAGCACCTTGCGGGCTTCGATCTGCGCGAGCGCCGGGCGGATCGCGCCTTCGATCTCCGCCGGCGACCAGAACGGGATCGAGAGTGTGTCGACCCTCAAGCGCCGCTCACTGCGCGAGCCCGAACAGCGCTTCGACGCGCGCGAAGTCGGCTTCCTCGGTGATCTTCATCGCGCGTTCGCTGCCGCGCACGACGACGACCGGCACGCCGATCCGCTCGCAGAGCCCCGCATCGTCGGTGGCGTCCACGCCGCTGGCCTTCGCGTCGCGGTGCGCCCGCTCGATCAGCGCGCGCGAGAAACCCTGGGGCGTCTGCGCGCGCCACAGTGACTCGCGCGGCACCGTGTGGGTGACGCGCCCCTCGGCGTCGACGGCCTTGAGCGTGTCGACCACCGGAAGCGCGGCCACCACGCCCCGGTCGGCGTCGCCGGCGTCGCGGACGGCGCGGACCACGCGGTCGATCGTCGCGTCGTCCACGAGCGGCCGCGCGGCGTCGTGCACGAGCACGATCGCCGCTTCGTCGGGCAGATCCTCGAGCCCGTTGCGCACGGACTGCGTGCGCGTGGCGCCGCCCGGCGCGAGCATCAGCCGATCGACGTCGCACTGGAAGATCCAGGGCGGCGGGTCCGGGACGTAGTCGCGCGGCAGCACGACGACCACCGAGACGACGTCGGGCCGCGTCATGAAGGTCTGGAGGCTATGGAGAAGCACCGGCTTGCCCGCGACCCAGCGGAACTGCTTCAGCTCGTTGGTCTGCCCCGCACCGGTGCGGGTCGACGATCCGCCGGCGACGATCACGACGCCGACGTCGCGCTGCTGTCCAGCATCGCTCATGTAAAAACTCGCTTCATCAGATCCTGAATCGTTCGGACGGGTACGAGCTCGACGTCGCGCAGAGGTTTGCGCGGCGCGCCGCGCTCGGCGAGGAAGACGCGCGACAGCCCCATGTTGGCGGCCTCGCCCACGCGTCGCTCGACCTGTGCCACGCTGCGCACCTCGCCGCCGAGCCCGATCTCGCCGATGAAGACGGCGTTGGCCGGCAGCGCCCGGTCGAAGACGCTCGAGGCCAGCGCCGCGGCGACGGCCAGGTCGCCGCTCGGCTCGTCGAGGCGCAGGCCGCCCACCACGTTCACGAACACGTCGAGCTGGCCGAACGGCAGGCTCGCACGCTTCTCGAGCACCGCGAGGAGGAGCGCCAGGCGCCGCCCGTCGAATCCGGTCGCGACGCGCTGCGGCGTGCCGAAGCCCGCCTTGGTTGCGAGCCCCTGGATCTCGACCAGCAACGGCCGGCTCCCCTCGAGAAGCGCGGTGACGGCGCTGCCCGAGCCGCCGAGCGAGCGGTCGCCCATGAAGAGCTCGGAGGGGTTGGCCACCGGCTCGAGGCCGTCGCCCGACATGCGGAACACGCCGATCTCGTCGACGCTGCCGAAGCGGTTCTTCGTGGCGCGGAGCACGCGGTGGTCGACGGTATTCTCACCCTCGAAATAGAGAACTGTGTCGACGATGTGCTCGAGCGTCTTCGGGCCGGCGATGCCCCCGCCCTTCGTGACGTGCCCGACGACGAAGACCGTCGTGCCGCTCTCCTTCGCGTAGCGCATGAGCCGCGCGGCGCACTCGCGCACCTGGCCGACGTTCCCCGGCGCCCCCTCGAGATCTGCCGTGAAGACCGTCTGGATGGAGTCGACGATCAACACCGCCGGCGCCGCGGCCGCCGCCGTGGCGAGAATGGTCTCGAGGTTCGTCTCGGCGAGGAGCGACACATCGGGGGCCGCGCCGCCAAGGCGGTCGGCCCGCAGCTTGACCTGGAGGGCGGATTCCTCGCCCGACGCGTAGAGCGTCGCATGCCCGCCCTGCTCGAGCCGCGCCGCCACCTGCAGCAGGAGCGTCGATTTGCCGATCCCGGGCTCTCCGCCGATGAGGATCATGGACCCCGGCACGATGCCGCCGCCGAGCACGAAGTCGAATTCGGCGATCCCGGTGCGCCACCGCTGGGCTTCGGAGCCCGAGACGTCGCGCAGGCGCGGAGTCGCCACGACGTTTCCGCCGTCGCCGAGGGTGCGCGCGCCGCCGATGCGCCGCGCCGCGCCGCTGCTCACCGCCAGCTTCGGCGCGACCAACTCCTCGACGAGGCTGTTCCATTCGCCGCAGGTATCACAGCGCCCTTGCCACTTCGCGTGCTCGGCGCCGCATTCGGTGCAGCGGTACGCCGTTCGGGTCTTCGCCATCGGAGAAAGGTAGCAGCGCGGCGGGGGTGGGTCGTCATCGCGATCGCGCGTGGGGCATCGGACGAATGCGGGTCGCGCTGTTTGCGCTGTTTCCGCGGTGTGGTTGGCGCTGTTGGCCGGGGCGACGCCGATCATGCGCGATCGAGCCCACCGCAACCCGACACTCCAGCTATTGCCGCGCCGTGTATCCCTCGAAGCGCGTGTAGTTCTTGTGGAAGAACAGATTCACCGTCCCGATCGGCCCGTTGCGCTGCTTGCCGATGATCACTTCCGCCTTCCCCTCGAGCGAGTTGCCGTCCTTGTCGGTCGGCCCCTCGTAGAACTCGGGGCGATAGAGGAACATGATCAGATCCGCGTCCTGCTCGATCGCGCCGGACTCGCGGAGATCCGAGAGCTGCGGCCGCTTGTTGTCGCCGGTGCGCTGCTCCGGCGCGCGCGAGAGCTGCGACAGCGCGACGACGGGCACGCTCAGCTCCTTGGCAAGCGCCTTGAGGCCGCGCGAGATCTGGCTGACCTCCTGCTGGCGGCTCTCGGAGCCCGCGGGCCCCTGCATCAGCTGCAGGTAGTCGACGATCACCATCCCGATGCCGTGGTCCGACTTGAGCCGGCGCGCCTTGGAGCGCATTTCCAGAATCGTGATGCCCGGCGTGTCGTCGATCCACACCGGCGCCTGGTTCAGGATGCCCGCCGCGCGCGCGAGCCGCGAGATGTCGTCGTCGCGCAGCATGCCCTTTCGCAGGCGCTGCGCGTCGATGCGCGCCTCGCTGGTGAGCATACGCTGCACGAGCGACTCCTTGCTCATTTCCAGCGAGAAGAACGCGACCGGCACGTTGTGCTCGATCGCCGCGTGCTGGGCGATGTTGAGCGTGAACGCGGTCTTTCCCATCGACGGACGCGCGGCGACGATGATCAGATCCGACGGTTGGAACCCCGACGTCATCTCGTCGAGATCGCCGAACCCCGTGGCGACGCCGGTGACCGTCTTCCCCTCGAGTTGCAGCGCCTCGATGCGCTCCATCGTCGGCCAGAGCAGCTCCTTGATCCGGGTGAACCCGTCGCGCGTCTGCGCCTGGCTCACCTGGAAGATCTTCGCCTCGGCCTCGTCCAGCAGCTCGTTCGCGGTGCTGCGCCCCTCGAAGGCCTCGGCGACGATCGACGTCGACACCTCGATCAATCGACGCAGAATGCCCTTCTCGCGCACGATCGCCGCGTGGTACTCGATGTTCGCCGCGGTCGGCACGATGTCCATCAGGAAGCCGATGTACTCCTTGCCTCCCGCGCCGTCGAGCTCTCCGCGACGCGCCAACTCGTCCGACAGCGTCAGCGGATCGACCACCGATCCCTTCTCGGCGATGCTGATCATCGCGCGGAAGATGCGCCGATGCTTCTCCGCGTAGAACATCCCGTCGTTGACGTGTTCGACCGCGCGGAGCACCGCTTCCGGATCGAGCAGCATCGCCGACAACACCGCTTGCTCGGCGTCCTCCGACCAGGGAGGCTGCCGATCGCGGTAGGGATCACGCCCCAGAGTCTGATGGTGAGGCGCTATTGAGTATTCGATGGGCGAGCTGGACATCTTCCCAGGTGGGACGCTTCCACGACGGGTTCCTGAGAAGGGCCGCGGGATGGTACGTGACGACGAGCGGAACGCCGTGATAGGCGTGAACCTGTCCGCGCAATTTACCGATGGACGTTTTCGTGTCCAGCAGCGTCTGCGCCGCGAACGTACCCAGCGCGAGAATCACCTTCGGCTTGACGAGCTCGATCTGCCGGATGAGGTACGGACTGCACGCCGTAACCTCATCGGGGTTCGGATTCCGGTTGCCCGGCGGACGGTGCTTCAACACGTTGCAGATGAACACATCGTCGCGCGACAACCCGATCGCCGCGAGAATTTTTGTGAGCAACTGCCCCGCCGCGCCCACGAACGGGCGCCCCGTCTCGTCTTCCGTCGCGCCGGGCGCTTCGCCGACGCACATGAAATCCGCGTTCGGATTCCCTTCCCCCGGCACGGGATTCAGCGCCGCCGAGTAGAGCGGGCACTTCGTGCACGACGCGACGTGCTTCGCGATCTCGTCCAGCGACGCGAACGCGGGCACCGCAAACGACTCGGGCACGATCTCCGTCTCGATCCGCGACGCCGCAGAAGTGGTCGGCGCGCTCGAACGTGCTGCTGGCTTTCGTGGCATGGTCTCAGGAGCAGAGCCTGTTGCGCGAAGCGCCGCGCGCCAGTCGGTGCCGAGCTGTGATTCACCGACCTCGCGCGGCGACGAAACGACTGCGTCGCGTGGACGCGCTTCGTCCACGGTCTCCACCGTGGGCTCCGACGCGCGCGCGCGCGGCGCGGCAGCTCCGGCAGGGCGCGCGCCGCCGAGGATCCGCATCGCTTCCTCGATGCTCATGCCGTCGAGGACGAGCTCGGATTCACCCATCTCGCGGCGCTGCTCGAGGTAGCGGCGCAGTTGCGCTCTCGCGTCCACTAACGCGTTCCCTCAGCCTGGTCGGCAGCCATCTCCGGCCGGAGCTCCGTCATGAGGTTCTCGACACGGTCCAGCAGCGCATCGGCGACTTCGGTCTTCGACATCAACGGCAGCACCTCTTCGCGATCGTCCCGAAAGAGCAGTGTAACGCGGTTGGTGTCGACGCCGAACCCCGCGCCGGCTTCCGTCGCGTCGTTCACGACGATCATGTCCAGATCCTTGCGCGCGAGCTTGCCGCGTCCATTCGGGACGGCGTCGTTCGTCTCCAGCGCGAAGCCGACGATCACCGCGCCGGGCCGGCGTGCGCTGCGCGTCGTCGCGAGAATGTCCGTCGTCGGCGCGAGCGCGATCGGCTTCGGGGCATCGGTTTTCTTGATCTTGAGCATCGCCGGCTCGGCCGGACGAAAATCGGCCGGCGCGGCCGCCATGACCAGCACATCGGATTGCGGAAGCAAGCGTTCGACCGCGCTCGCCATCTCGCCCGTCGATTCGACGGAGTGGACCGTCACGCCCGCCGGCGCCGCGATCGACAGCGGCCCCGCGACGAGATCGACGTCGGCGCCACGCCGCCACGCCGCGGCCGCGATCGCCACGCCCATCTTGCCGCTGCTGTGATTCGAGATGAACCGCACCGGATCGATCGCCTCGCGCGTCGGCCCCGCGGTCACCAGGACGCGTCGGCCGGCGAGCGAGCGCGTCGTCTCGAGCAGCCGCCCGACATGAGTGAAGATGAATTCCGGTTCTGGCATGCGTCCCGGGCCGCTTCCCTCACCGGCCGCGAGCATCCCTTCCGCCGGCTCGAGCACCTCGTACCCGAGCTCGCGGAGGTGCGCGACGTTCCGCGCGGTCTGCGGATGCGCCCACATGTGATCGTTCATCGCCGGCACGAACAGCACCGGGCAGTTCGCGGCGAGAAGGACGGCGCTGAGCAGGTCGTCCGCCTGACCCGTCGCCGCGCGCGCCATGAAGTCCGCCGTCGCCGGCGCGATGACGATGCCGCTCGCGCCGCGCGCGAGCTTGATGTGGTCGAGGGCTCGGCCGGAGTCGAACAGGCCGGTGTGCACGGGGCGTCCCGTGAGCGCCTCGAAGGTGATGGGGCCGACGAATTCGGTCGCGGCTCGCGTCATCACCACGTCGACGGCGGCGCCCGCCTTCGACAGCAGACGCGCAAGCCAGGCGGACTTGTAGCTGGCGATCCCGCCCGTGACGCCGAGGAGGACGCGAGTGCCCGAGTAGGGGCGCATCAGTTCAGATGGGCGGCGTCACCACGGCCCGCGCCGAAAGCGCGGGCCGCATGCGATCGTTACTCCGCGCGACGGCGCGGTACGACGTGGTACACGATGTCGCCCTTCGCCAGCTCCTCGAGCGAACGCGTCGTGAGCTTCTTCTCGCGCGACGACGAGCGATCCCGGGGGAACTCGTTCAGCACGCGCGCATACTTGGCGGCGACGAGAACGCCCAGATACTTGTTCGCGGCGTGGTTGGCGATTTCGCCCGGCGTGAAAACTCGCATGTGTCAGCTCGGTTTGTGTTGATCGACTTCGGACTCCAGATGGCGGATCAGCGCCTCGACGTTCTGGCGAAGCCCGGCGACACGCGCCTGACTCACTACCTCAGCATCGATGATCGCGCTCACCCGGGCCACCGCGCGGTCGAGGTCGTCATTGACGACGACGTACTGATAGGCATCGACCGCCCGCAACTCTTCCAATGCAGAATGTAATCTAACCACAAGCTGTTGGGGCGACTCGCTTTTCCGCGCCCGGAGCCGCTCCAGCAGCACCTCTCCAGACGGCGGAAGGACAAACACCGTCACCGCCCGCGGAAACGCCCGCTGAATCTGCTTCGCCCCCTGCACGTCGATGTCCAGGATGACGTGCTTGCCGCTCCCCAACACCCGCTCGATCTCCGCCCGAAGCGTCCCGTACAGCTTGCCGTGCACCTCGGCGCATTCGGCGAACTCGCCCAGCTCGCGGCGGCGGATGAACTCGTCCCGGTCGAGGAAGTAGTAGTCCTTCCCCTCGACCTCGCCGGGGCGCGGCGACCTGGTCGTGCACGACACCGAGTAGCCGAGGTCGGATCTCCGCTCCAGCAGGAGCCGGGCGATCGTGGTCTTTCCACCGCCCGAGGGCGCGGAAAGGATGAGCGGAAACGGGTTCACTCGAGATTCTCCACCTGCTCGCGGATGCGCTCCAACTCTTCCTTGATCAGGATCACGTCCTGAAGAATCGTCGCGTCATTGCCCTTGCTGCCCGTCGTGTTGGCCTCGCGCAGGAGCTCCTGCAGCAGAAAGCCGAGCCGCTTGCCCACACCGTCGGCGGGAGGAGCGGCGAGCGTCGCGCGGAACGCCGCGAAATGCGAGTGAAACCGGCTCACCTCCTCGCCCACGTCGAGCCGATCGGCGAGGATGGCGATCTCCTGCGCGAGACGCGTCTCGTCGACCGCGACGCCCCCCACGAGCTCCTGAATCGCGACCCGAAGCCGCTCGCGCTGCTCGGCGACCCGAATCGGAGCGCGCTCGGCGATCCGATCGACCGCGGCCTCGATGATCGCCAACCGCTCCACGATGTACGTCGCGAGCCGCGCGCCCTCCGCCGTACGCATTTCGTCGAGCGCCGCCACGGCGCGATCCACGATCGCGGTCAGCTCGGCCGCCGTTCCGCCGATTTCCTGATCGTCCGCCGTCGTGATGACGTTCGGCAGGCGCAGAATGGCGGTCGCGTCGATCGGTCCGAGCGCGTGCTTGTCGTACAGACGGCGCACCTGCTCGAGGTACGCGCCGAAGCGGACTTCGTCGATGCGCGCTCCATCTGCCTCGCGCGCTTCGACTCGCGCGAGGATCGTGACGTGGCCGCGGCTCACGCCCCGTCGCAGCGCCTCGCGCGCCTCGCCTTCCCAGCGACTCAGCTCGGAGGGAAGCTTGATCGAGGGGTTGAAGAAGCGGTGGTTGACCGACCGGATCTCCACCGCGACACGCGCGCCGCCGACCTCTCCGTCCGCGGCGCCGAAGCCCGTCATGCTTTTTATCATATCGATGGGCCCAACTTACTCGGACGAAGCACGATGCGTCAGTCGAAGAACGACCAGCGCACGCCGTAGAAGTTCGTCTGGCGCGGCATCAACAAGCTCGGGACCTGGCGATAGCGCTCGCCCAGGATGTTCCGGAACTGCCAGGAGATGGTCGCGTTCAGGATGCGGATCTCGAGGAGCGTGGAGATCGTCCGGTAGTCCGGGGTTCGAACGATGCCGGTCGGAAGCGGGAACGCGGTGCCCGACCGGTACTCGTGCACGATCGAACCGACGATGCCCAGATTCCCCGACGGAACCTGGTCGAGCAGGTTGGTTCGAACGAACACCTCGCTGCGCGTCTGGTAGCGTGGGCGATAGAGGCCGGCGGTGTCGCTCCAGCGCGTCGCCGAGAAGTCGCCCTGGAACGCCCGCCACAGGCGGCCGCGGATCCCGATCGTCGCGCCGGTCGCCGCACCGTCATTCGCCAGCACGAACGACGAATCGGGGTTCATGCCGTTGAACGCGATCGGCGCGCCGAGCAGCGCGTCGTCACGGCGAATGACGCCGCCGAGCAGCCAGAGGTCGCGCACGCGGATGCCCGCCTCGCCGCGCGCGTAGTTCGTCGAGATGGTCGTCCCCGGCAGCCGATCGTCGCTCGTGCGTCCGGCGGAGCCGATGAACGACAGAAACGGCAGCGGCGTGAACTGGGCGCTCACGTCGGCGCGTGCGACGGAATCCGCGCCGCGCGCCTCCGCGAACGCCGTCGCGGCGACGCGCCCCATCGCGACGCTCGCTCGAACTGACGGGACGTTGAACGTCTTCCCCTTCCCGGCGATGACGCGTTCCACTCCACTCAGGCGAAACGGACCGGCGTTCATTCCGCCGGTAACGACGTACTGTCCGTAGGTTCGCGTGGTGTCGAGCGACATCCTGTTGAACGCGCTGTCCTCGGGCGTGATCGGATTCTCGATGGTCAGCGTGCGAATGCCGCTGTACTCGTAGCTCGACCCGACGACCATCGCCTGCGCCCACAGCCGGCTGGTGTCGGCGTCCGCGTAGCCGAGCCGGACGTAGTAGTCCGCTCGCGTGGAGTTCACCGACGGAATCGAGTCGGTGATCGAGAGCGTGTTCCCGACCTGCGACACCTTGTTGATCGTCCCGCGGTGCCGCCCGATGCGCGTCATGAAGGCATCCACACTCCATTGCGCGTGCGACCAGCCGAGTCGTGCCACGACGCCCGTCTGGTCCGAGCTCGAGCCCTGGAGACCTGGCGGCGTCGTTCCGAACTGCTGCGCCGCGAACTGCAGCGCGAGTCCGTTGGCGTACCGGCGGCCGAAGAAGCCGCGATAGAGATTCGTCGCCTGATCCCCGGTACTCACGTCCGTCCGGGTCTCGGGCGTCGTGCTGCGAACGCGCCAGCTCCGCAGGTAGACGCGTACCTCCTGCGCGGTCTGTTCGATGGTGAGCTCTTCGGCCGCCCACAGGTTGATCTGGCTGAGATCGAGCGCGCCACCGCCGCGCGGATCCAGCGGCAGATACTCGAAGCCGTCGAAGAACAGCCGGACCCGCCGGACGTCGCCCAGGTAGGCCCCGACCTGTGGCAGCGCGATCCACCCGCCGCGCAGCGTCGCCATGCCGGGGATCTGCTCGAGGAGGTCGGCGAGCGTGAGGGCGCCCGTCGCGAACAACGAATCGCGATTCCAGTGCAGGCGGCGCCCGATCCCCATGTCGACCGGGAGCTCAGCCCGGGCGATGGGGGCCTTGATCGTGTCCGCGGCTTTCGCCCGCCGGATGCTGTCGCGCTCCGCGATCCTCGCTAGGCTGTCGCGCAGCAACGAGTCGGGGCCGGGCGGAACCGGCACGACGAGCTTGCCGGAATCGGACGGCGGGCGCTTCGGAATCGTATCGCGCACCTGCGCGCCGAGCGACGCGTGCAAAACGGCCCCGGCCACCATCAGGCCGAGGCCGTGTGTCAGCAAGCGAATCAACGACGAACCACTGTGGTGGGTCAGCGCGCGCGTCCTCGCACGAATTCGACGAACGTACCGACCGGAACACCAGTCGGCCCGCGCGGCACCGTTCCAAGATCCGATTCGGTGTACGCCGTTCCCGCTACGTCCAGGTGCACCCATGAATAGCCGTCGACGAAAGCCTCGAGGAACAATGCGGCGGTGATCGTCCCGGCGGGACGCCCGCCGGAATTCTTCACGTCGGCGACGTCCGACTTGATGAGCTCCTTGTAGTCGTCCCACAGCGGCAGCGGCCAGCCCGGTTCACCCGCGCGCTTGCCTGCGTCGATCACTTCCTGCACGGCCGCGTCGTCGTTCCCCATCACGCCGGTCGCCGTGTGGCCGAGCGCGATCACGCAGGCGCCGGTGAGCGTCGCCGCATCGATGACGACATCGGGCGAGAAGCGCTTCGCGTACACCAGCACGTCCGCGAGGACGAGGCGTCCCTCGGCGTCGGTGTTGATGATCTCGATGAACTTGCCGTTCGACGCCTGCACGACGTCGCCGGGCTTCACCGCTTCGCCCGACGGCATGTTCGTCGTCGAACCCACGAGCCCCACGACGTTGATCGGAAGCTCGAGCCGCGCGATCGCTTCCATCGCGCCGAGCACGCCCGCCGCGCCGCACATGTCGAACTTCATCCACTCCATGCCCTGCGCCGGCTTGATCGAGATGCCGCCGGAGTCGAAGCAGAGGCCCTTCCCCACGAGGACGACCGGTTTCTGATCCGCCGGTCCCTTGCGGTACTCGAGCGCGATCAGCCTCGGCTCCTGCGTGGTGCCCTGCGCGACGGACAGGAACGATCCCATCTTCTCACGCGCCATCGCGGCGCGGTCGAGCGTGGTAAGGGTCATCCCGTGCCGCTCGGCGATGTCACGTGCCGTGTCGGCGAGATAGTCCGGCGTGCAGATGTTGCCCGGCAGCATGCCGAGCCGGCGTGCGAGCGAGTGGCCTTCCCCGATCGCCTGCGCCGCCTTCACGCCCGTCGTGCCCGCCTCTGCGTCGGCGACGAGAATCGTCGCTTCCTCGAGCGGCGCGCGCTGCTCGTCAGCGGGCGGAGGCGTTTTGGTCTCCTTGAAATCCCACGCCCCCGCGATGAGCCCCAGACCGGCCGCTTCGACTTCGGCAGCGGCCATGGCTCCCGCGAAGAATGCGAGCCGGCCGACGCCGAGCCGGTTGGCCTGGCGTCCGGCGATGGCTCCGGCGCGGCGGAGTGCCGCGGTGCGATCGCTCGCCGGCCCCATGCCGACGAAGAGCACGCGCTGTACGCCGCGCTCGCCGCCGGCGAGATGCAGCGTCTCGTCACGGCCACCGCGAAAATCGCGGCGGCTCAACGCCCGCCCCAGGGCGCCGCCCGTGACGGCGTCGATGGGCGCGAGCTCCGCGGTGAGCGTCGGCCCCGTCGCGAGCGCGACGACGAGCAGCGGACTCTCGAGCGACTCCCACGCGGGGGCCGCCGCCTTGAGCGTCAGGGTCATGCGGTCATGCCCTTGATGATGCCGTCGCCGAAGCCCGACGTCGACACCTCGGTGGCGCCGGGCATCTGGCGGGCGAGGTCGTAGGTGACGTGCTTCGACTTGATCGCGTTCTCGAGCCCCTTCACGATGAGCGCCGCGGCCTCGTTCCAGCCGAGGTACTCGAACATCATCACGCCCGAGAGGATGACGCTGCCCGGGTTGATCTTGTCGAGGTTCGCGTACTTCGGCGCGGTGCCGTGGGTCGCCTCGAAGACGGCCACGCCGTCGCCGACATTGCCGCCCGGCGCGATGCCCAGGCCGCCCACCTGGGCCGCCGCCGCGTCGGACACGTAGTCGCCGTTGAGGTTCGGCGTCGCGATCACGGAATACTCATCGGGGCGCAGCAGCAGTTGCTGGAACATCGAGTCCGCGATGCGGTCCTTGATCACGATCTTCTGACCGGTCGACGGCTCGCCCTCGATGTTCAGCACGTCCGCGTACTTGGCTCGCGCGAGCTCGTAACCCCAGTCGCGGAAGGCGCCTTCGGTGAACTTCATGATGTTGCCCTTGTGCATCAGCGTCACCGAGGGCAGCGAGTGCTTCTCGGCATAGCGGATCGCCATGTCGATGAGACGCTTGGAGCCGAACTCCGACATCGGCTTGATGCCGATCGCCGAGCCTTCGCGGATGTCCTTGTTGAATTCGGTCTTGATGAAATCGCGGAGCTTGTTCGCCTCCGGCGACCCCGCCTTCCACTCGATGCCGGCGTAGACGTCTTCGGTGTTCTCGCGGAAGACGACGATGTTCAGCTTCTCGGGGTTCTTCATCGGGCTGCCGACGCCCTCGAAGTAGCGCACCGGGCGAATGCACGCGTAGAGGTCGAGCACCTGGCGCAGCGTGACGTTCAGCGAACGGATGCCGCCACCGACCGGGGTCGTGAGGGGGCCCTTGATCGACACGCGGAACTCCTGCATCGCGTCGATCGTCTCCTGCGGCAGCCAGTCCTGGTAGTTCGTGAAGGCCTTCTCGCCGGCGAAGACTTCCATCCAGGCGACCTTGCGCTCTCCGCCGTACGCCTTCTCCACCGCCGCGTCGAACACTCGAACCGAGGCGCGCCAGATGTCGGCGCCGGTGCCGTCGCCCTCGACGAAAGGAATGATCGGATTGTTCGGAACCTGCAGGACGCCGTGCTCGTATCCGATCCGTTCGCCGTTCGAAGGGACCTTCGAGAGTTTATACGTAGCCATGACTCGCGGTTTTTAGGAGACACAAACAGAGATGGGCGCCGAAAGCTATGAGCGCCCGGCGAGGGGTTCAAGCGAAAGAACGCTGACGTGAATCACCGGGCACGCGTGCCGTGGGGCGCACTCGCGGGTACATTGCGTCACAATGCTCGCGAACTCCGCTCTGGCGACGATTGCGGCGGCGACCGCCGCGGGACTGGCGGCGCAACTCCTCGGCGCCCGCCTCCGCATTCCGGCCCTCGTGCCGCTGCTTGCGCTCGGAATGCTCCTCGGCCCGTCCGGCCTCGGGCTCATTCAGCCGGGGCAACTCGGGACCGGCCTGCCGGTCGTGGTGAAGCTGTGCGTCGCCGTCATCCTGTTCGACGGCGCGCTCAACCTGCGCCTGTCCGATCTGCGCCACGGCATGCGCGAGGTTCGCAACCTGGTGACCGTCGGCCTGCTCGTGACCTGGGCAGGAGCGCTGCTGGTCGCGTGGTTGATCGGTGGACTGCCCATTCGCGTGGCCGTGGTCTTCGGTGCGCTGCTCACCGTGACCGGTCCCACCGTCGTGCAGCCGATCCTGCGCCGCGTGCGCATCCCGCGTCGTCTCAAGACCATTCTCGAGGGCGAGGCGATCCTCATCGATCCGATCGGCGCCGTGCTCGCGGTGGCGGTGGTCGACGTGGTGCTGGGTTTCGCCGGCGCGCATTCGATCGGCATCGGCGGCGTGGTGTGGGGGTATGTCGGCAGGCTCGTCGTGGGCGGCGTGGTCGGAATCGCCGGCGCGTGGATTCTGTCGGCGCTGCTTCGGCACCGCAGCTTCGTGCCGGCGGAATTCACCAACCTCGTGGCACTCGCCGCCGTCTGGGGCGCATTCGCGCTCGCCGAGGCCGTCCAGTCCGAGTCCGGGATCATGGCGGCGGTCGCGATGGGCCTCGCCGTGCAGCGCGGCGCCGTCCCCGAGGAGTGGCGTCTTCGCCGGTTCAAGGAGCAGCTCACGGTGCTGAGCATCAGTCTTCTCTTCGTCCTGCTGTCTGCCAACCTTCCGGTCGGCGCGTTGATTGACGAGGGCTGGCGCGGCATCGGCACCGTGGCGGGGCTCATTCTCGTCGTGCGGCCGGTCAGCGTGTGGGTCGCGCTGCGCAAGACGACGCTCACCTGGCGCGAGCAGGCGTTCATCGCGTGGATCTCGCCGCGCGGTATCGTCGCTGCGTCGGTCGCGTCGCTATTCGCGCTCGAGCTGAGCGCCGCGGGACTGGTCGAGGGACAGCGGGTGCTCGCGCTCACCTTCCTGACGATCGCCGTGACCGTCACGCTCCAGGGGCTCACCGCGGCCCACGTCGCGCGGCTGCTCGGCCTCGAGAGTCTGCTGGGGCAGCCGATGGTCATCGTCGGCGCGGGACCGCTCGCGCTCGCGTTCGCGAAGGCGATTCGTCCTTATGGCCGGCCGATCGTCATCGTCGACCGCAATCGGGCATTTCTCGACGAGGCGAAGCGTGCCGGCTTCGAGATCGTCGTCGGCAATGCTCTCGACGAGACCGTTCTCGCCGCGGCCGGAGCGGATGACGCCGAGACACTCGTCGCCATGACGACCAACCCCGAGGTGAACGCACTCGCCGCGCACCTCGGCCACGACGCCTTCGGCATCGCACAGCCGCTGCCGCTGATCGCCGACCCGCGCTATGGCGCCGGTCCTCAACTGCTCGACCGCGTCGGCGGCGCAATGGCCTTCGGCCGTCCAATCGACCTTCGCGAATGGGATTTCGCGTTCGCTCACGACCGTGCGCGCACCGTCGTGGTGCGGCTGCCTGAAGGCGCCGGCGAGCAGGTGGTCGTTGGCGGACTGCCGGCGACGATCCTCCCGCTCGCGCGTTCGCGCGGGCACAGCGTCGAGGTGGCGACCGCCGCGCAGGCGTGGCGGGGCGGCGACCACGTGATCGTCGCGACGTCGCTCGACGAGAAGGCCGCGACGGCCGCCGTGCACGCCGTCTTTCGCGCGAACGGTCCGCTGGCCACCGCCGCGACCTAACTCCGCTCGGCCTGCGCCTCGGGGGCGTAGGGTTCCATGTGCACGAGCACGTGCTGCACATGCTGGTTCGAGTGGCACAGCGCCCATTTCACACGCCCGCCGAGCGCATGCGCGTCGTCGAGGGTCATGGAAGGGTCGGCCTGCACGTGGATGATCACCCGGTAGCCTGGCCCCGACCGACGCACGTGAAGCTTCTCGATCGCCATCACCCCCGGCACGCCGGCCGCAATGCGCCGCAGCGGCAGCACCACGTCGGGGCTCGGCGAGCGATCCATGAGGTCGTGCATCGCCGGAAGCAGCATGGCGAGCCCGTTGAACGCGATGACGAGCGATGCAAAGAGGGCGGCCCAGTCGTCCGCGGCCGCCCACTGGTGCCCTGCACCATTGTGTTTCGCGATGAGAGCGACGGCGATCCCGATGAACGCCGCCGCGCTGGTGATCGCATCCGACATGTGATGGGCCGCGTCGGCCCCGACCGCCGAGCTGTTGATCGCGGCGCCTACCTGCGCGGCCCGGCGCGACATCGCCCACTTCGTGATCATCACGAGGACGAGCACGGCCAACGTCCAGCCCGCGGGCCATTCATGCGGCGTCCGGATCTCGCGGACCGCCTGAAACCCGATCCCCAGCGCGGCGCCGAGCAGCATGATGGAAACCGCCGCGGCGGCCAGCGTCTCCGCGCGCCCGTGCCCGAAGGGATGATCCTCGTCGGCCGGTTGGGCCGCGATGGCCAGGCCGCCCCACACGATCAACGAGGCGAAGATGTCGGCGGACGATTCGACGGCGTCGGCAACGAGCGCGTACGTGTTGCCGATGATGCCTGCCGCGAGCTTGATGGCCGCGAGCGACGCGTTGACGAGAACGCCGGTGCGGACGACGCCGACGCCGCGCGCGTTATCCATCACGTGATATGCAAACGTGAAAGTTGTTGCGGTACAAGCAGTGCCCGAGGTCGGACTCGAACCGACAAGCCCCGAAGGGCGGGGGATTTTGAGTCCCCTGCGTCTACCAATTCCACCACTCGGGCAACGGGGCGGAATGTAGCGGAAAGTGGCGCCCGACAACAGCTAGCGAGCCGCGTCGAACGTCACTCGTGACCGAGGCTCCGCACACTCACTTCGGGCGGCGTGCTCCGCCGCGTCCGATCGAATCCTGAACGATCTCCTGAATCCGCCGCGTCAGTTGGTCGCGCAGCGCGAAATACTTCGCGCGCTGCACTGGCGTCAGAAAGGTCGAAAGATCCTTCTGTTCCGCCTCGAGAATCTCGGCGCGGCGGTGCTGGGCCTTGACCAGACGCGACATGTAGCCGTCGACTTTCGCCTGGTCCGGCGTCCGTGACGAATCCTCGAGCGCCTCGCGCAGCGCCAGCCGTGCCTCGCGCTCGTCGCGGTTCACCTGGTTTCGCTGAACCTGGTATTGCCGATCGACCTCGCTCAGACGCTTCACCTGCTCGTCGTTGAGGCTGAGCTGCCGCCGCACGACTCCGTCGAAAGCCTGGCGCACGCGCTGCTGCAGCAACTGCTGCCGCGGCGTGAGCGGACGGTTCGCGCGCTGGTCGACTCGAGCGGGACTGCCGCGCCCGAGCCGCCCCGCGCGAGGGCGCACCGCCCCGCTGTCGGGCCGCTGTGCGCGCGCCGTCTCGCTCACCGTGACGCTCGCCGCTGCTATCCATGCGCCGAGCGCCGTGCGCAGAATGCCGCGGCGCATCAGACGCCCTCCAGCGATACTTTCGCGTCGATGCGAATCGTCACCGGTGCCGGCTCCGTCTCTGGAACCGCGCTGAACCCTTCGATGTCCTTGATGAGTGTCTCGAGCTGGTCCTCGTTCAGTTCGCCCAGCGGGCTGTCCGATTCGGCGTCGATCGATCCGCCGGTTGCCGTGGCGACCGTGGCGGATTCACCGACCGTGGCCGTCGCCAGCGCGCGGTTCGGGAGCGCCGACGATTCGCCGATCGCGCCGTGGGAGGCAACGATCGTCGTGTCGACGACCGAATCACCGTGCGCGTTCATCAACGCGTAGGACCCACCGCCGACGAAGAGGAGCGTGACGGCGGCCGCGACGCGCCAATCGGTCCAGACGCGGCGGCGCCCGCCGAGCGGCACCACGTCGCGCGACGGCGCGCGCTGCGCGGCGAGCGGCGCCTTCGGAAGCGCACCGACGACGTACGCGACGTCAACACGAGGGACGCCGCGGCCGAGCGTTCCCTTCAGAGCCCGGAGCAACTGGAGCTCGTCTCGACAATCGGCACACGCATCGACGTGCGCCAGCGCGGCCGCCCGCGCGCCCGCATCGAGGCGGTCGTGCAAGAGGTCAGGCAGCTGATCGCGGATCTCCGCGTTTCCACAGTCATTCATCGAGAAACTCCTTCACAGCGCGCATCGCGTTGTGGTAATGCACCCGGGCGGCGCCTTCCGTGGTTCCGACCGCCTCGGCAATCTCCTTGTACGACAATCCTTCCGAAACCCGCAAGGTGAACACTTCCTTCTGCATCGGCGAGAGCCGGCCCATGGCCTGCTGCAGCCGCTGCTGCATCTCGTCGGCGACGACCGAATCGAGCGCGTCGTACTCGGTGGCCGCATCGTTCTCCTGCAACTCCCCAACTACCCGGTCTCGTCGTCGCTTCTCCGCGCGCTTCCGATCGACGAGCAGGCGCCGCTCGATGGTGAACAGCCAGGTCCGAAACGAGCTGTCGCCGCGAAAGCCGTCGAGCGAATTGAAGGCGCGGACGAACGTGTCCTGGACCAGTTCGTCGACGTCGCTGCGCTCGCCCGAGCTGACGGCGAACCTGGCCAGCGCCTGAGCATGTCGCTGAACGAGCTCCGTGGCCGCCCGATCGTCGCCGGCGCGCCAGCGCGCGATCAACTCTCGGTCAGTCTCGTCGTCGGCGCGTCTCCCGGGCGTCAGTTCGCTCATGCAGTCCAAAAGGTAGACGCGCCGTGGTCAACGGCGTTAAGGTGTCTCACCAATCGGGCACACCGATGAGCAACATCGCCGTCCGCGGTGTAGAGGTGACGTCCCGGGCGAGATGCCGCCCTCCTCTCATGAAACAGCAGCGAATCGTCGAGCACATCGGCCACCGCGGCGCCAAGCGCGAGCTGCCGGAAAACACCCTTCCCGCCTTCGTGCGGGCCTTCGAGCGCGGCGCGACGGCCGTCGAGCTCGACGTCCACGGCACTCGCGACGGAGTGATCGTCGTCCACCACGACCCCGTTGCTCGCCTTGCCGACGGCAGGTCGGTCACGATCGCAGCGACGGACTGGCCGGCGCTCGCCAGCGCGGAGCTCGCCGGCGGCGGAACGATACCGACCCTCGCGGACGTGCTGGCCATCGCGCCGGCGGCTGCGACCGTCTATGTCGAGATCAAGGGCGAGGGGATCGAGGCCGGGGTCGCAGAGGTCCTTCGCGCCAGCACGGCCCGCACCGCCGTGCACTCGTTCAATCACGGCGCGATCGTGACGATGCGGCAGATCGCGCCGGAGATTCCGCGCGGCATTCTGTTCGAGGAACCGCTCCCCGACCTGCAGACGCTGCTCGAGGTGACCGGCGCGCGCGATGTCTGGCCGCACTGGCCGCTGATCGATCGCTCGCTGGTCGACGCGGTCGAGGACGCCGGCGGACGTGTCATCGCGTGGACCGTCAACGATCGCGGCGTCGCGCGCACACTGGCGAGCCTCGGCGTGGATGGCCTGTGCGGCGACGACGTTCGCCTGTTCGACGAGCCGTCGGCCGCGACCGTGCCGCCAATCCGTAGCGACGTGGATGATCAGCCGGGGGATTCGGGTCCTCCGCTCGTCGCGGAAGTCTGACTGCCCGCCTCGGCTCCTGCCGCGTGAGCGGTGCCGTCTGACGCGGGGTTGCCGGGAGCGGTCTTTCGCCCTTTCGCGGCTTCGGCCACGAGCGTGTCGAGGCGCGCCACTTCGGCTTCCGCCGCCCTGAGATTGTTCGCGTGGCTCGCGTATTCCTCCGGAGCGATCTCCGTTCCCGCCTGGCGCGCGCGGAACACCGCGTAGCCGAGGCGCTGTGCGTACCGGTCGGCGGCCTGTCGAGCGCGATAGAGGTCCAGACGCAGCCGACCTTCATCGAGCGCGCGCTGCGCGCTCCGTCCGGCCCGGTCGAGTTCCTCGCGCAGCTTGTCGAACAACGCCATCGCGTCCTCCGAATTGGACTCAGGTGGTGCTGAAGGCTGTTTGCAGGCATCGCGCCGGGCAAGGGGGCTCGCGAACCGCCGGCGGCATGACGGCTGCGTCGGCGGCGATTGAACCGACACCCTCGAGCTCTCGACATGGCGTACCGTACGGCAATACGGGCAGCGATCGTCGTGGTCGCCGCCGGCATTCTCGGATGCCGGCCGGCGATGGTCCCGGCAACGGCGGCGGGAACGGTCGCCATCGACACGGCCAACCTCGTCGCGCGCGGCGAGTACATCGTTCGGAACGCCGCGGACTGCGGGGGGTGCCACGCGGCGAGTGAGAAGGATCCGGACGGGCCCCTGAGCGGCGGAATGGAATTCAAGGACTGGCGACTCGGGACGGTTCGCGCCTCGAACCTGACTCCCGATTCCGCCACCGGTCTCGGCACCTGGAGTGACGCGGACATCGTGCGAGCGCTGCGGAACGGCCAGCGAAAGAACGGGCGCGTGCTCGCGCCGGTGATGCCCTACGAGTGGCTGCATGGAATGTCGGATGCCGATGCGTTCGCGGTCGCGCAATACCTCAAGTCGCAGCGGCCGGTGCGGAACGAAGTGCACCAGGACCCGAACCTCGTGTTCACCGTGGCGCGCCTGTTTCTCGCGCCGAAGGAGCCCATGCCCGTCGCCGCACCTCCGCGCGGGCCGACCGCTGCCTACGGTCGATACCTCGCGGACAACGTGGCGCTCTGCGCGCACTGTCACACCCCGCGGGGCGGCATTCGCGACGGGTACGACAACAAGCGCGCCTACGCAGGAGACGCGAGTCCGCCGGAGGGCTTCCCGGTGAGTCCGTCGAACATCACGCCCGACAGCGCGACGGGGATCGGCAGATGGACGGAGGCGGATTTCATTCGAACGATCCGCACCGGCGTGGACCCGGCGGGCGACACGCTGCATCCGATCATGCCGTGGCGCACGATCCGTCGCATGACGGATGACGATCTCAAGGCCATGTATGCCTATCTGCGGACGATTCCGGCGATTCACAACGAGGTGAAGCGGAAGGAGTAGCGAACGACGTGGCGGGCGGGAAAAGCAAAAGCCCTCGCGATGGCGAGGGCTTTGACTTTCGAGCAGCGGTACGGCGCGATTACGCGGCGGGGGTCGCCTGCGTCGCGGGATACACGCTGACCTTGTAGCGCGACTTGCTGTGGTGCTCGAACTTCACGGTGCCGTCGATGAGGGCGTAGATCGTGTAGTCCGTGCCGAGGCCGACGTTCGCGCCCGGGTGCCACTTGGTGCCGCACTGGCGGATGATGATGTTGCCGGCCACCACTTTCTCGCCGCCGTACTTCTTGACGCCGCGGTATTTCGGGTTCGAATCGCGGCCGTTGCGCGAGGAGCCGACGCCTTTTTTATGTGCCATTGGAGACCTCGCTCAGCCGAGGGAAATGTCGTTGATGCGCACTTCGGTGAAGCCCTGCCGATGTCCGCGCTTGCGGGCGTAGTTCTTCCGGCGCTTCTGCTTGAAGACGATGATCTTCTCGCCGCGGCCGTGGCGAACGATCTCACCGGTGACCTTGGCGCCACTGAGCGTGGGCACGCCGGTCTTGACGGAGGAGCCGTCGTTGCCGAGGAGCACGTCGTTGAACTCGACCTTGCCGCCCTCTTCTCCGACGAGCGAGGGAATCTTGTATGTGCGGCCCGGCTCGACACGGAACTGCTTGCCGCCGGTTTTGATGATGGCGTAGGACATGGGAAAGGCTCGATTGGGTCGTGCGGGTTAGCCTGTAAACGTAGGTAATAGCGAGAGTTGTGTCAACTAGCACTCTCGGATGACCGGTCGCGGGCCAGAGGTCACAGGGGACGGCGTGACCCCGCAACCGACATGACGACGGCGACCCGAACCCAACGACACCACCGACGGACCAGAACCCACGACACCGCGGACGAACAGAACCTCGCGAAACGACGGGCGGCCGAAGAACCCAGGGACCGACAGGCGACCGAGATACCGCGCGATTGGGCGTCCCTGCCGCTCCCTCGCGTCCAGACCCCGAGACCTGTGACCGCCTGCCCTGCCCCGCCTACAACCGCCGATTGCGCATCAGCAATCTTGCCCTAGGCAACAGCATACTGCTGCGTCACGTCCCGACCGGCCGACTTGACCACGAGCTTGAAGTCATCGGGCTTGAGCAGCGGATCGTCGCGCAGCTCGATCGTGAACCCGACCGCCTTCTCGAGCTTCTTCACGAGATCCTTCTCGTGCTCGAGCACGTACATCGCCACGTCGGGGTGAATGCGGATGAGGAGCGGATCCTTGCGCCCCTCGAGCCCTGCCTTCCGCACGGCCCGCTCGACGCGCCGCGTGATCGTCTCCGCGGTGAAGACTCGGCCAGTTCCATGACAGGTCGGGCACGCTTCGGTCATGTTCTGGAAGTGACTCTGCCGCACGCGCTGGCGCGTCATCTCGATCAGTCCGAGCTCACTCACGGCGTACGCCTTCGTGCGGGCGCGATCGCGCCCGAGGTGCGTGCGCAGCTCCTGTACGACCTTGTCGCGGTTCGCCTTCGTCTCCATGTCGATGAAGTCGCAGACGATGATGCCGCCGAGGTCGCGCAGGCGCGCCTGGCGCGCGACTTCGCGCGCGGCCTCGAGGTTCGTCCGGAGAATCGTCTTCTCGGGGTCCTTCTTGCCGGTGTAGCGGCCGGAGTTGATGTCGACCGAGACGAGCGCTTCCGTCTGCTCGATGATCAGATAGCCGCCCGACGGAAGATCGCAGCGCCGCTTGAACAGGTCGCGAAGCTCCTGCTCGATGTTCGCGTGATCGAACAGCGGCATCGGCTCCTCGTAGAGCTTGATGCGATCGATGAGCTCGGGCGCGATACCCTTCAGGTACTCGGTGATCTCGTTGTAGACCTGCTTCGAGTCGACGGTGACCTGTTCGACCTTGGTGCTGAAGACGTCGCGCATGAGGCCGCGCGTCAGACTCGTCTCGCGGTGCACGAGGTTCGGCGCGCGGACGAACTGGGTCTTGCGCTTGATCTTCTTCCACTGGCCGATGAGCGTGTTGAGCTCGCGCTCGAGGGTTTCGCGCGTCACGTCCTCACCGACGGTGCGAACGATGACACCGCCCGAGTCCTTCGGCAGCAGCTCTTCGACCTCCGCGCGCAGGCGCTTCCGCGTCTCGCGGTCGCCGATCTTGCGGCTGACGCCGACGCGGTCGGCATCGGGCATGTACACGAGGAAACGCCCGGCCAGTGAGATCTGCGCGGTGACGCGCGGTCCCTTGGTGGAGATCGGTTCCTTCGAGACCTGGACGAGAATCTCCTGGCGCATCTTGAGGAGATCCTGGATCGCCGGCGCCTTCGACTCGCGGCGGCGCTTGCTGGATTCCTCGTCGTCGTCGGCGTCATCGTCGTCGTCCGCGGAATCGTCGGGAAAGACGAGGTCCGACGCGTGGAGAAACGCGCTCTTTTCGGTACCTATGTCGACAAACGCCGCTTGAATGCCCGGCAGGATTGCTTCGACCCGTCCCAGGTAGATGTCGCCGACCATGCGGCGGGCATCGGGACGATCGACCAGAAGTTCAACGAGCTGGTCGTCCTCGAGGATGGCGACCCGCGTCTCGCGCGGGTTCGCGTTGATCAAAATCTCTCTTTTCATTGATACTCGACGCGCCACGATCCCCCGGCGACTCGGTGGGAGGGGCTGGTCGGGACTGCAAAAGGTTGGTGGCGGGCCATGCTCGGTGCACTCGTCGCACTCGACGCGCGGCAACACGCTTGAAGGAGGTCCGGCCGTCCGATGTGATCGACCACGACGCGCCCGGCTGGACTTCAGCCAGCAGCATGCGGGACGTCGTGCGATCGGCCTGATCCAACAGGCCACGCACCGGAAGCAGGACGAGCGCGATCAGCATGGTCAAGCACGCATCGACCATGGATCTGCGCTGATCGCCCGCGCCGGCACTCGAGTCGCCGAGCGCGCGCGGGCATGGAGCAACAAAAGAGAAAGTCACTGCCAGTAATTAACTGGCGGACGGCCAAATAGGCAATTTTCTGAGCTGATCCACCCGGGGCCCGACCTGAAGGTTTCGGGGCTGGGGCTCAGGCTCGGGAGCGCCGCGGGCGACGTGGAGTCGCCCGCGACGGCTCGGACCGACGTCAGTCGGCGAGCTCCTTGAGGAGGTGCCGCGCGATCACGATGCGCTGGATCTCCGACGTGCCTTCGCCGATCTCGCAGATCTTCGCGTCGCGCATGAAGCGCTCGACCGGATAATCCTTGGTGTAGCCGTACCCGCCGTGGAGCTGAACCGCGGCGATCGTGGCGCGCATGGCGAGCTCCGAGCAGAACAGCTTGGCCATCGCGGCTTCCTTGCTGAACGGACGGCCGTTCTGGGCGAGCCAGGCGGCGTGATACATCAGGTGCTTTCCGGCCTCGATCTCCGTCGCCATGTCCGAGAGCTTGAACTGGATGCCCTGGAAGTTGGCGACCGGCTGGCCGAACTGCTTGCGCGTGCTCGTGTACTGCAGCGCCTGCTCGAACGCCCCCTCGGCGATGCCGAGCGAAAGAGCGGCGATGCCGACGCGGCCGTTGTCCAGCGTCTTCATGAAGTTGATGAAGCCGAGGCCCTCTTCGCCGAGCAGGTTTTCGGCGGGCACTTCGACGTCTTCCATGATGAGCTCGCACGTGTCAGACGCGCGCCAGCCGAGCTTGTCCTCCTTCTTTCCGGCCCGGAAGCCCTTCATCGCCTCGAGCGACGGCTCGTGTCCGACACCGGCCGCCTTCGCGCCCTCGAGATCGTTGGTCGGCTTGGTGAGGATGAACGAGCTGATGCCCTTGGTGCCCTTCGCCGGATCGGTAACCGCGGTGACCACGAAGATCTCGCCGACGCCGCCGTGCGTGATGAATCGCTTGGTGCCGTTGAGGACGTAGTGGCCGTTCTTGCGAACGGCGGTGGTGCGCGTGCCACCCGCGTCGCTGCCCGCTTCGGGCTCGGTGAGGCCGAAGCCGCCCATCACGCGGCCGGACGCGAGGAACGGCACGTACTTCTGCTGCTGTTCCCTGGTTCCGAACTTCACGATCGGCGAGGTGCCGAGGGTCGTGTGCGCGGAGATCGTGAGGCCGTGCGACGCGTCGACCTTCGCGAGCTCGTGGATCACGATCATGTAGCTGAGCAGGTCGAGGCCGGCGCCACCGAGCTCCTCGGACCACGGCACGCCGAGGAGACCGAGCTCGCTCATCTTGCGGATGTTGTCCCACGGAAACTTCGCGTCGGCGTCGAGCTTGGCGGCGACGGGGGCGACTTCGTCGCGCGCGAACTGGCGGACCATCTCGCGCGTGGCGAGGTGTGGCTCTGAGAAATAGAGACTGTCGTCCATGATGTTTTAGAGGATGCTCACGCTGCTTCGGTTTCGTCGGCGGCGCGCAGGACCTCGAGGAACCGCGCGCCATACTTGTCGATCTTGACCGGACCGACGCCGCGCACCTGCCCGAGGGCGGTCGTGGTCGTCGGACGTCGCACCGCCATCTCGGCGAGCGTGCGGTCGGGGAAAACTACATAGGCCGGCACGTTCTCCTCGTGCGAGATCGTGCGCCGAAGATCGCGCAGTCGGGCGAGCAGCGCTTCGTCGGCTCCGGTGAGCACCGGTGCGTCCTCTTCCCTTACGGCTTCGCGGACGCGGCCGTTGGCTTTCGAACGTCCACCGCCACTCCGCATCGGCTGGGCCGCGCCGCGCTCGATCTCGACCCGCGTGCCGAGGCAGTTGTCGCAACCGGTGCAGCGCGAGCGCGCGGCCGGGTCGCCGAAGTACTTGAGCGTGAAGCCGCGACGGCAGCCCTTGGTGTACGCGTACTGCTGCATCGCGTCCAGCTTCTGCAGATCTGCTTTACGGCGCCGGTCGAGCAGCGCCCAGTCGATCGAGAAGCCGGACAGCGGGCGCTTCGGCGCGGTGAGCCCTGCTCCGCCGCCGATGCGCTTCCATTGCACGAACTGCCGCGACTGCAGCGAGTCGAGCAGCGGCATCGCGCCCATGCCTCCGCCAAACCCAGGTGGAAGGCCGTCGAGGTCGATCGAGACGCCGTCGTTGATCGCCGAACCCGCGACGCGCCACAGCGCGCGAAGCAGGCCGAGCTCCATGGTGTCCGCCGTAGACGAGAGCTCGCGCTTGATCCGGTCCGGCGTCGCGAGCAAGCGCACCAGTACGCGCGCGCCGGTGTCAGGCGTCACGCGATAGGCGCCCGCCTGCGTCAACACGCGCAGCGCGGAATCGACGTCGCGGCCATTGACCTTCGCCTTGATGCGCGACGCGATCTCGTCGGGCGACAGCGCCACGAGCCCGTCGCGATCGGCATCGCGCTGGAGGACCGAATACACCTCCTCGACGAGCGAGCGCTCTGGATTCGCGCCCTTGATGAAGAACTCGTGGGTGAAGCGATCCGGAAAGGCGTGGAGCAGATAGCACTGCGCGGGCTTGCCGTCGCGCCCCGCGCGGCCCGCCTCCTGATAGTACGCCTCGAGCGTGCCGGGCATCGCATAGTGCACCACGAGCCGCACGTTCGGCTTGTCGATGCCCATGCCGAACGCGTTCGTCGCCACGATCGCCCGCACCTTCTCGGTCATGAACGCGTCCTGCACCGCATGCCGCCGCTCGTCGTCGAGCCCCGCGTGATACGCCGCGGCGCGGATCTTCGAGCGGTCCAGCAGCTGGGCGATGCGCTCCACGGTCTTGCGCGTGGACGCGTACACGACGGCCAGCCCTTCATCAGTGGTCCGCAGCAGATGGACGAGCGCATCGTCCTTCTCGGCGTCGGTCTTGGTGGGGATGACGGAATACGTGAGGTTCGTGCGATCGAAGCCGGTGATGATCGGCGTCGATGTATCGAGCTTGAGCTGCTCGACGATGTCGCGGCGCACGTGCGGTGTGGCCGTCGCGGTGAGCGCGATGGTCGGCGGCCATCCGAGCTTCTCGCGCACGGTGGCGATGCGCAGATAGCTCGGCCGGAAATCGTGGCCCCACTCGCTGATGCAGTGCGCTTCGTCCACCGCGAGCAGCGAGACGCCCGCGTCGCGCAGCCGTTCGGCGGTGGTGCCGAAGTCGAACCGCTCCGGCGCGACGTAGAGCAGCTTGATCTCGCCGCGAATGGCGCGCGTGAGACGATCGGAGACCTGCGACGCGCTGAGGGTGCTGTTCACGAACGTCGCGGGCAGCCCACGCGCCGTGAGCGCGTCGACCTGATCCTTCATCAACGAGATCAGCGGCGAGATGACGACGGTCAGGTTCGGGAGCATGAGCGCCGGCACCTGATAGCAGAGCGACTTGCCGCCGCCGGTGGGAAGCACGACGAGCGTATCGCGCCCCGCCAGCACCGACTCGACCGCGGCCTCCTGCCCCGGGCGAAAAGCGGGATAGCCGAAGGCCTGCTTCAGTGCGGCACGCGCGTGCTCGATGGTCTGCGACGTGGTGGGCGCGGTCATGCGTTCAGGATAGACGATCGCGCGCCGGTTTGCCGAATCAATCGAACGCGCGCGATACCGTCAGACCGCGCGAGCGAAATGGCCGCGCGTGAACTCGCCGTGAAAGAGGTCGCGCACCCCCGACGGGTCCGGACGCGTACCGTTCGCCAACTGCTCGAGCAGCGTCCGATAGCCACCCACGATCGCGCGAACATCGTCGCCGGGGACGTTGAAGACGAGCTGGTAGCCGCGAATGCCGGCGCGCCACAGCTTCGGCAGGAATTCAGAGCCGTCGACGGGGCGCGAATGCAGCAGACGGTTGCGACAGGCCGAGTCGGTCGCGACCGGGAAGGTGTAGCCCGCCGGGTCGGTCAGCTCGACGTTCGTGTGCGACTTGACGCAGAGATCGCGACAGGTCGTCGGCACGCGATCGAATGCCGCGGACAGCACGCAGTGTTCGATCGTCATGCCTTCGGGGCGGCCGTAGAGAAACACGTCGAAGCCGTTGCCGTCCCACGGCGCAACCAACGCCGCGAGCTCGTCGGCCGTGAGCTCGACCGACGCCACGATGCGCCTCGCGCCGAGGCGGAACAGCTCGGCGGCGGTGTGGGCGTTGAAGACGTTGACCGCATAGTCGGCGGTGACGTCGCGCCCCGCCCCGCCAAGCTCGTGGACGAGTCCGACGTGTCCGCTCGCGATGGGCAAGCCGAGGTCGAGCCACTTCTGGATCGACGCGCGCTCCTCGGGGCGAACGATCGTCGGCGTGCGAAGGCGAAGTGCCACGCCGCGCTCGCGCAGTGTGCTCTCGAGCGCTCGGACGCGCGCGAGCGGCGGCGCGGGATGCCGCAGGAACGGGTCGAAGACGATCTCCGTCGCGCCCGCATCGGCCGCCGCTTCCACGTCTTCGATGCGATACACCTGGGCCGACAGCGAGAACGGCGCAGCCGGCGCAGCGATGGGTACGTTCGCGTCGAGCTGCGCGAGCGCGGCATCGATGCGTGAGCGCCGATCGGCAAGTCTCGCCTGCTCGGCCCAGTCGCGGCGGGTCATCAACTCTTCCACCGCGGCCTGGCGAAGGTGGTTCTGCTCGCTCACGGGCAGGAACAGGCCGTCGGCGAGCGCGGACGTGTCGACGTTGCCGAGCACGAACGGCGTATCACCGAGACGGCCAAGCTGGTCGCGAAGCGACGTGCGATCGAGCGCGCGCTTCGAGGCGGGCGACAGCGTGATCTCGCTCCGGACGGTGACTTCCTCGCCGTCGGCAACGAAGACCGCCTTGAGCGGTGTGCCCGCCGCGCCGAACAGCCGAACGTCGAGCCGCGACTTGCGAGCGCGGATCTCAGTCGGCAGCGCGGCATAGCTCGCGCGCGCCTTCTCGAGCAATTGCGCTTCGGACGTGCGCACGACGCGCCAGCCTGCCGCCACTCGATTGCGCGTCTCGAGCGCCTGGCGAATCGTCGCGCGGCTGCCGAGCGTGCGCACTTTCGCGACCGAGAAGCCGGTGGTCGGACCGCCGACACTCCCTGGCGCCTCGAACGCGACGCCGTCGCCAACGCGGATCGGCGTCGATACCTCGACGATCAACTCGTTGCGCTCGTAGCCGACGACTTCACCGAGCACGACGCCCTTGTTGTCGGGCTGCGTGCGTGTGACGTAGCCACGGCCATCACGTCCGCCGTACATGCCGCCGGTGAAGCCACGGCTGAAGATCTGCACGAGCGGCTGCACTTCCTCGACCGCCGGGGGGGCCGTCTCGCCGCGCTCGACGCGATCGAGAAACTCGCGATAGGATTTCGTAACGGTCGCGACGTACTCGGGTTTCTTCTTCCGTCCTTCGACCTTGAGGCATCCGACGCCCGCCTCGGCGATCGCCGCAAGGTGGTCGTAGGCGCCGAGGTCCTTGGTCGAGATGAGATAGCCCCGATCCAGCTCTTCGTGCGTCGCGACGTCGGTGAGCACGTAGTCCTTGCGGCACGACTGCGCGCACGACCCGCGGTTCGCGCTGCGCTCGGAGATCATGCCCGACATGAAGCACTGTCCGGAGTACGAGATGCAGAGCGCGCCGTGCACGAACGTCTCGAGGCCGAGCGTCGGGACTGCCGCGCGAATGGCGCGGATGTCGTCGAGCGTGTTCTCGCGCGCGAGCACTACGCGCTCGATCCCCAACTCCTGCATCACGGCGGCGCCCGACTCGTCGTGTACGGTCATCTGCGTCGACCCATGGATCTCGAGCGACGGATAGACCCGTTGAATGAGCCGCACCAGGCCGATGTCCTGCACGATCACCGCGTCGATGCCGCGATCGACCGCCTCACCGAGGAACACGAGCGCATCCGCCAGCTCGGCGGGCTTGATGAGGATGTTCAGCGTGAGATAGATGCGACGGCCACGCTCGTGCGCGATCCGGCACGCTTCCCCAACCTCGTCGAGCGAGAGCTGGGCGCCGTCGTCGCGCGCGTTGAAGCGCGACGCTCCGAGGTAGACAGCGTCGGCGCCGTTGGCGACCGCGGCGCGCACGGCGTCGAGCGATCCGGCCGGAGCGAGAAGCTCGGGAATCACGACGACCTGCGCCGGCCGCGCGCGAGCACGAGGTGCGCGGAGCCGAAGGCGAGAGTGTGGACGGAAGCCATAAGCCACGGAATATAAGGACGTTACGCCTCCTCAGCGGAGTCGGCCGACAGGGCGCGACAGCGCAGCCGGGACCGGTTAACCTTCGCGCATCATGTCATCGATTCGCACCACAGCATCAATCACCAGCCCATCGCGCCGCGTCGCGATCGTCGGCGGCGGACGGCTCGGCTCCGCGCTCGCCGCGGCGCTCACGACCGCACGCGTGGAGGTCGTCGGACCACTCGGCCGCAAGGATGATCTGCGCTTCGATCGAGCGGACGTCGTGCTGCTCACGGTTCCGGACGCGGCGATCGCCGCGGTTGCCGCGTCGATCGCGGCCGGCCCGACGGTTGGGCACTGTTCCGGCGCGCTGCCGCTCGAGGTCCTCGGGAGCCACGAAGGCTTCTCGATGCATCCGTTGCTCTCGGTGACGACGCGGGGGGCCCGGTTCGAGGGAGCCGCGGCGGCGATCGCGGGCCGCACGTCAGACGCACTCGACACTGCGCGTTGGCTCGCGGAGTCGCTACGGATGGAGCCCGTCGTGATCGATGATGCGGTTCGTCCGCTGTACCACGCGGCGGCGTCGATGGCGGCGAACTATCTCGTCACGCTCGAGGATGCTGCCGAGCAGCTCGCGGCACCCACCGGCATCCAGCGCCGGCATCTGGCGCGGCTCGCCGAATCCGCCCTCGAGAACTGGAGCGAGCTGGGGGGACGCGCCGCGCTCACCGGACCGATCGTGCGCGGCGACGAGAGCACCGTCGAGCGACAGCGCGCCGCGGTGGCGCGAGTGGCGTCGCCGCTCCTGCCGCTCTGGGACTCGCTCGCCGACGCGACGCGCGAACTCGCGCGGCAGCCGCTGGGAGGCGCGTGATGGAGATCATCCGTTCGATCGGCGAGATGCACGCGCTCTCGACCGTCTGGCGCGCCGACGGCAAGCGCATCGGGTTCGTGCCCACCATGGGCGCCTTTCACGCCGGCCATCTGTCGCTGATGAAACTCGCGCGAGAGTCCTGTGATGTCGTCGTGACGTCGCTGTTCGTGAACCCGACGCAGTTCAACGAGGCGGCGGATCTCGCGGCGTATCCGCGCAGTGAAGCGTCGGACGCGGCGCTCGCCGCCGCGGAGGGAGTGGACGTGCTGTTCGCACCGAGCGCGACCGAGATGTACCCCGAGGGATTTGCGACGACGATCGCCGTCGGCGGCATCGAGGACGTGCTCGAGGGCGCGATGCGCGGCCCGCAGCACTTCCGCGGGGTGGCCACGGTGGTGACGAAGCTGTTCAACATCGTCGCGCCGCACATCGCCTTCTTCGGGCAGAAGGACGCGCAGCAGGTGGCGGTGATCAAGCGCATGGTGGCGGATCTGTCATCGCCGGTCGTGATCGAGGTCGGGCCGACGGTGCGCGAGGCGGATGGTCTCGCGATGTCGAGCCGCAATGTGCGTCTGGCGGGCGACGACCGCCGGCGCGCACTGGCGCTGCGCCACGGGCTCGACGCGGCGCGCGACGCGATCGCGCGTGGGGAGCGCGACGCCGCGCGCATCGAAGCGGTCGGCCGAGCGGCGATGGAGCGCGACGGCATCGCGCCCGAGTACTTTGCCGTCGTGAATGCGCGCAGCCTGGCGCCGCTCGAGCGGGTGGCGGGCGAGGTCCTGCTCGCCGTGGCCGCGCGGGTGGGGCCGGTGCGGCTCATCGACAATGATCTGATTCAGGTATCGTGATGGCTGGAATCGAGCGGTTGCGGGACCTCAAGCGCAAAGGGCAGCGGATCGTGATGGTGACGGCGTACGACTATCCGTCGGCGCGCGTCGTCGAGACGGCGGGCGTCGACATCGTGCTCGTCGGCGACTCGGCCGCGACGACCGTGCTGGGGTACGGCACGACCCGCGAGGTGTCGCTCGAGGAGATGCTCATGCTCGCGCGGGCCGTGCGGCGGGGGTTGACGTCGACGCCGTTGATCGGCGACCTGCCGTTCGGGACGTACGAGCAAAGCGACGAGCAAGCGCTCGCGACGGCGCGCGCCTTCATGGACGCCGGCTGCGACGGAGTGAAGCTCGAGGGCGCCGGCGAGCGGCTCGATCGGGTGCGCGCGCTGACTGCCGCGGGGATTCCGGTGATGGGGCACGTCGGCCTCGAGCCACAGCAGGTCGCGACGCCGGACGGATTCCGTGTGCGCGGTCGTGCGGCCGAAGCCGCGCTGCGCATCGTGCGCGACGCCGAGGATCTGGAGAGCGCGGGGTGTTTTGCCCTGGTGCTCGAGGCGGTGCCGACGGTGGTGGCGGACCTGTTGACGGCGCGCGTGTCGTTCCCGGTCATCGGCATCGGCGCGAGCGTGAACGCGGATGGACAGGTGCTCGTCTATCACGATTTGCTCGGACTGATCGAGGGTAAGCGACCAAAGTTCGTGAAGGAGTACGTCGCGCTGGCGGGGCCGATGGTGGCGGCGATCCGGCGGTTCGCGCAGGACGTGCGGCGCGGGGCGTTTCCAGCGCCCGAGCACGGCTACGGGATGCCGAAAGAAGAAGAGGAGCGGCTGAAGAGTCGACTGGCGGAGACGGAGCGGGCGTCAGGGCCTGATACGACCGCGTAGCGTCGTCGTCGGCCGCCGGCGCGAAACGCTCGAGGCCCGTGGGTCGTCTGACCGGTGACGTTCCTGACGTCATCGTTCGCGACGAGGGCCAGCATGAGAAGTCATATACTCCGCGGAGCGGTAGGCTTCCTCGGCCTCCTCTCCGCGAGTTGGGCGCTTCGGAACCTGCAGTACATCGCGCGAGGCTACGTCAACGCCGCGAACATCGGCTTTGCCGCATTCGAGATCGCGCTCTGCGCCGGGTGCATCTGGTTCGCGATGAACGGCGGCCGGCCGGAGGTCGAGGCGCGGCTGGGACGCGCTCTGCGCTTCGGAGCGATCGTCGGCGGCATCTCGTTCGCGGCGGGGTTCTTCGGTCCGATGGTGTTCGCTCCCGGCTCGAATCAGGGGCCGATGCTCGGGATCTTCATCACGGGGCCGATCGGATTCCTCGCCGGGCTGGTCTTCGGCGGCGTGACGTCGCCGGCGGTCGCTCCTCGGCGCGGCGCGCTCTGACCTGCTCTATTCTGCCGGCGGTCCTTCGTCGTTCGGCGGTTCGCGCCGGCCGAGGCGCTTTGCAAAGCGCAGCGCCGTGGCGATCGCGAAGCAGCCGATTCCGACCCACGTGAGGCGCGTGTCGTTCGCGCGCAGGCCGTACCCCCACACGACGAGCCCGATGAACAGCAGTGCGAGCTGGGCCGTCGTGCGAGGTCCCATGGTCCTTCTCGATCAGTGCGCGGCGGGCGCGGCGGGCAGGTTCAACCGCTTCGCCTCTGCGTCCGGCACGTCGATCGTC